>WBZO01000135.1_pt1:0-57500 | contig 196752 bp, 184 predicted proteins | sample 5204261 | NCBI WGS metagenome assembly WBZO01 (sample SAMN12412400, study PRJNA552823) | activated sludge metagenome | isolation source: activated sludge from anammox sidestream of wastewater treatment plant... | place: USA: North Carolina | collected 2017-09
CATCCAAGGTCGCGCTGGTCGCCGCGATGCGCAAGCTGCTGACCATTCTCAATGCGATGGTACATCATGGGACTCCATGGCAACCGGCCGCTGCACGGAGAGCTTGACATTCAAGACAGTTGCTCGCTCCATTCTCCGCGCTCCCCTTTCTCCGCGCTCCTGTCCGATGCTCCTTCACTGTCCGGACAGGCATACGCTTTTCTCCTGATTGAATCAATATGCAGTCCAGCGACAAATGGTCCTATTCCCGCTCCGTCCCATCGGTTCTACCATCACGTTGGCGTTCGGCATTGAAGCGTTCCCTCCGAGTCCGAGACATCCGCCCTATCACGGTGCGAATGAGGCCGGCTTTTGTCTTCCCCTGCCGGTGCTGTACAATCCCCGCATGGCTTTCGATCCGGCCAATCCGCCCATCTGGCTGCGGAAGCTCCACGTGACCGCGGCGCAAATCAGCCCGACGGACTATCCTTCTACACCGGAGGAAGGCATTCTCTTGTGTTGCCGTTTGTCGGATGCCATGTGGAAATGGTCCCGGGCCTGCGCTCAGGCCTTGGGGCATCCGCCGCTCCCGCCTTCTCCTCCATTCGAGAACCCGTTCCGCCCGACTCGTCCCGCTGAACCTCTATCGTCAGACTCGGGCACAGCCGATGCCGCCCGATGACCAAGATCCATTGGCCAGTTACCTGCGGGCCGTGCTCGACGCCTTCCCCCAGCCCGCACCACCCTATTGTCTGATCGGAGCCTTGGCTGTGAACGCCTGGGGTCGCCTCCGGGCCACTCAGGACATCGATCTCCTTGTCCTGTCCGAGGAAGCTGTCCGGGCCGAAGTGACTGACTCCCTTCTTTCTCGCGGGTTCCAGCTCGACACGAGGTGGATCATGCAGAACCCGATGGCCAAGGATCGGGTCCTTCGTTTGGGCCATCCTTCCCATCCTGGCATTCCACTCGACCTGATCTTTTCTGCGGACTCTCACGAAGCACAGGCGCTGACTCGGAGACAAACCCTGCACCTCCTCGGCCTGTCCGCGTGGGTGTGCAGCCCGGAGGACCTCATTATTCTGAAACTCAAGGCCAGTCGTCCTCATGATTTCGAGGATGCGCTTGGTATCATCAAGAACCCCCATCTGCAGCTCGACCTCGACTACCTCTGGCACTGGGCGGACCGCTTGGGCCTGCAGGGCGAACTGCATTATGTGCTGCAAGCGGCCGGGGCTGAGGGCTAGCTCACTAGCGCCGGCCGTTTCTCCCTGCGTCGCCACTCCTTTTTCCATTACCGCACCGCGAGCCATTCTCCCACCGCTCATCGCTTGTGCCTCCGACCGCCGCCTCCGTCCAGCGGCGCAAAGGGGACGTTGGGGTTGAACTGATTGGCCGGGTTCAGCGGGTTGTCCGGACGAAATTGATTGGCCGGATTGAACGGGTTGTTCGGATTGTATTGGTTGATCGGGTTCGCGGGATTGCCCGGATCGAAGCGATTGACGGGATTGAACGGATTGTTGGAATCGTAGGCGTTGGCGGGGTTGAGCGGATTGTCCGGCCGGTACTGATTGGCCGGGTTGAAGATGTTGTAGTCTCGTTCGTACTTCTCATCGAAGCCCTGATCGGCCAATCCTACCGTGGCCCAAGCCACAACAATGAGGGCCGCCGCCAGCGTGAGAGATTTCATGGGTGGCTCCCCTCCCCCTCACCGTCGCCTCTCCCCTTGAGGAAAGGACAGAGGCTAGGATCGTGAGCAGGATACCGAACGCGTGTGACATCCGAGGTCACAGGACAAAGAACAAGATGGCGGGTTCAGGGACCTTGTCTTTCCGTAGGTTGCGCAGCGCCGGCCGGTCGTGGGTCTCACGAGCCGTGACATCCGAGGTCACGCGGCGATCTGACGGTACGATGACGCGAGAGACGTTCTCCGATCCACGCGTCCCATCCCGCGGTCAACCGTTAGGTCTTCAGTGTGTTTGGGCGGATTATCGGAATTTGCCGGAAGTGCCCTGGGCTGGCCACGGTGAAAAAGCCCCGGAGCGTCGGTTTCGAATCGAAGAACGTGCTCAAAAAGGCGAGTACCCCTTCCGGCGACAGCCCGCCCAGGCGGAACAGAACGACGCCCGGAGAAGGCGGCTGCCGATGATGAAACACCAGTTCGCCGAAATCCTGATCGAACGTGAGTACGACGCGGTTCTGATCAAGCGCCGCACGCAGCACCTGTTCATCCGGTGCGGCAATCAGAGTCTCCGCGGCATAGAGGACGTCGTTCCCGGCTGCTCACAACGTCCTGACGATGGCCGCCGGGAAATTCTCGTTCGCCAGATAGCGGTCCGTCATGCCGGTCTGCCGGCTGGGGGCAACAGGTAAAACCGTTCCTCACGGAAGGTCTCGGCCGCGTAGGCGAGGACCGCGCGGACCCGCTCCTCAGTTAAGTTCGGATAATTCTCACGGATCTCGGCCCGATCCCACCCCGCCGCCAGAAGATCGAGCACAAACTCAACCGCAAGCCGTGTGCCCTTCAGGACCGGTTTTCCTCCGAGCACCTGCGGGTCGCATACGATATGGTCTCGCCAGTTGACGGTTGCCATAGGCCCCCCCTTTTTTTTCATCCGACGCCGCTCGCCGCCCGTTCAGCGGGTTCTGATCGCAACGAAGCGCCAAGGAAGCGCGGGTACCAGGCAGATCGGAATCTGTCACGGCATCGCCCAGGGCCGATGCGGGCAAGAATATCGGTTTTCCGGCATCCTGACAAGAAGGCGCAACTCGGGCCCTGCATGGTCACTGCGCCAGATGGCGCCTATACCCCTTCAGCGATGGCCTGGGCTTCCTCTCGCACGGCGGCTTTCAGACTTTCCGGCTTCACCACCCGAACGCCGTTCCCGAAGCTCAAGATCCACCCGAGCAATTCCCGCGTGTCGGCCACGGTGAGCGCCATGCGGAGCCTGCCGTCTTTGAGCTGGGTGAGCTGCTGGCTCGGATGCCAGATGCGATCCCGCACCCAGGCGGCGGTCGCCTTGTCGAACAGCAGCTCGACCTCGATGCGCTTCCCGCGCATGACAATGAGCGCATCTTCGATATAGGCCTCCACGTCGCCATCGAGCGGCATCTGATAGGGATGGTCCGTGAGCGTGCAGGACCGGATTCGCTCGACCGCGAACATCCGAACATCTTTGCGCCAGTGGCAATAGCCGATGAGGTAGAGGCCCCCGTCGATATAGCGCAGCCGGTAGGGATCGACCTCGCGCCGGGTGGTCGCCTGGCGGGAGGCGGAGAAGTAGCGCATCTGGACGGTGCGCCCGCGCGTGATCGCTTTGGTCAGCAAATCGATCGTCACGCGATGGTCGCGGTACCGCTTGTGCGGTCCCAGCCCGACAGAGAACGACTGCTCCAGTCGGCGCACGAACTCCATGGCGGGGGGCGGAATGCTGGCCGACGCCTTCTGCATCGCGGAATCGAGCGCCGCCTTGAGTTCGGTCCCTTCCAACGGCGCGAGCAGATGCCGGCTGAAGGCCACGGCCATGACCTCGGTCGGCGAGAGCCCCAGGGCCGGGATATTGCGAAAGCCCTCCATGAGCCGCCACCGTACCTTGCCATCGACCCGTTCGGTGACGAGGGGAAAGTTCGCCGCCTCCAGTGCGGCCAGATCGCGCCGGATCGTGCGGGCATGCTTAGGCAGGTCGTCAGGCAGTTCCGCCAAGAGTTCGTCCAGCGTCAGGCCCCGCTTGGCGGCTTCCAGACGCCGGAGGAGATGCCACTGGCGGGTGACTTGGTCGTTTCTCGGCATGCGCTTTTCAGTACGGCATGCGCGGGAAGCCCAACAGGGACACAGGGCGCACATGCCCGGCGGGCCATACAGTAGTCGAAACGGATCACATGGGCAAGACGAGCGTATGGCCGTGTGGATCGGTGACGGCTATGAGCTTGGTCAGTCCGTCGCCCTTCGTCGCGAATGGGCGTTATGGTACACTCCCCGCATGTCGGATTCGGGCATCTCCCATCATCCTTCCGCGCCGCTCAAGCTGTTGCCGGCCTACCTCGGAACGGATTCGATCGAGGCCGCCCTGGCCACCGCTCGCGGACGGCGCATTCTCTGGCTGGAAATCTTGGTCAACGATCGGCTGGATCTCTCTCCGTGGCGCAACCATCCGCCGATGCAGGAAGCCTTCCAAACAGCCTGCCGTTGGTATAGCCGCTACAGCCGCCTGATCACGTTCTTGTTCAACCGTGCGCCGTTGCCGGCCGATCCGGGGCCGATCGATTTCCGCGAGTATCGCACCTTCGCCGAGGCGCTGCGCTTTGCCTACCATCACCACTGAGCGCCTGATCGATCTGCTTTCCGAATACGTTCGCGAGCAAGGCCGCTCGGTTGATCTCCTGCTCGTCGGCGCTCTGGCTCTTCAAGCGTACGGCTGGCGTGACCGCCCGACCCAAGATGTGGATGGAGAGGTTGCCGGCCCACTCGAACCGCTGGTGACATTCCTCATGGCACATGGGGTGCCAGCGGACCTCAGCGAAGATATTTCGGGTTGGTCGATCGTCTCGATGCCTCCCGGCTATCGAGACCGCGCCACCGACCTTGTCGCACGTCCCAACCTCCGCATTCGATTGCTCGCGCCCGTCGATTTCGTTATCGCAAAATTGCGACGCGGGACCGATCTTGATCTGGAAGATGCCGCCTTCGTGGTGAAACGCTTCGGACTGACCCCCACCTCGATCCAAGCCACAGCCGAGACCGCAATTGCAGCATCTCGGCAAGATACGGCGCTGTTTCTCTTCCGCAAGACCGTGGACCTCTTCTGCAGAAGCTTGGCCGACCGGCAGCCTTGATCAGTGGGCAGCGGGATTGCTCCCTCTCCATCTATCTTAGATGACCTTTCCTGCCCCTTCCTCACCGTTCTCGCAGGCTCTCTTTGACGGACTTGAGGAGCGGGCTCAACAGGTACTCCATCACCCGGCGCCGGCCGGTCTTGATTTCAACCGTGACGGCCATGCCTGGCGAAAGGTGGACGGGTCTGCCTTCAACCAGCATGGTGGCGCGATCCATGCTCACCCTGGTGGCATAGACCAGCCCACCCTTCTCCTTGTCGAGCGGCACCGCATCGTCCGAGACGCTCAGCACCTTCCCGGGGATTGTCCCGTAGATGGTGAAGGGAAAGGTCTCGATTTTGATTTCGACCTCCTGGCCTTCCTGAACGAAGCCCACGTCTTTGTTCTCGACCTGCGCCTCGACTTCCACCGGATGGTCCTGCGGCACCACGATCAACAATGGCTGAGCCGGCGTGACGACCCCGCCGACCGTGTGGACGGCCAGTTGCTGCACCACGCCGTCGATCGGCGACACCAGCGTTTGCAGTTCAGCCTTCTGACCGGCCTTCACGACCTGCTGCACCAGGGAGGCGGCCTTCGTCTCCGTCGCGGACAGCTCCGCCTGTTTGGTCTGCTGAAATTCCGAGACCAGGGCACGGGCATTTTTCTCCGCCTCCGCCAGTGCCGCCCGGTCTTGAATGAGCTTCTGCCGGTTCTGTGCCAACTCCTGCGCCTTGTCGATCCGCTGTTGCTCAAATTGCAAATAGTCCATCTTGGACACGTACTGATGGTCGAGCAACCGCTTGTAGGCCGCGGCCCGCTCGGCTTCGATCGGCAGGGTCGCTTCCAACCGGCGGATGTTCTCCCTGGTGGCGTCGACCGCCGCCCGTCGTTGCTCGACCAGTGAGTGGGCCGCTTCCACACGGGCGCGGTACTCGGCCAGTTGATCGCGCAACAGTTGTTGTTGCAACGCCACCATTGCCGGCTCTGCCTCCTCCGGCGGCTCCAGGATCGGGCTACCGGCGATCAGAGCCCGGAGCCGCGCCGCCTCCGTCTTGGCCGCGCGATATTCGTTCAACGCCTGTTCCCGGTCCGCTCGATTTTGCGTTGGGTCCAGTTCGATCAAGACCTCGCCTTCTCGGACGGCCTGCCCGTCCTGGACATGGATCGCGGACACGACGCCGGTTTCGTAGGGCTGAAGCAGTTTCGAATAGCCGCTCGGGATGATCTTGCCCGGCGCCACCGCGACGATGTCGAGCCAGCCGAACCAGGCCCAGGCAACGGCGGCCGTGAAGACTCCGAGGATTGTCCAGATGATGGCACGGCCGATCGGCGACGGCGGCGTCTGTTCGATCTCCAGCACCGCCGGCAAGAATTCGACAGCGCGACCGAAGGCGCGGGTTGACGCGCGGCTCGAATGCACGGCTCTCTTCGGCGATTCGGTCTCAGCTCGCCAGGCTGCCAGCCAGACTCTGAGGTGTCGCGAGATCCTATTCCATACCATAAAGTGTTTGTAGAAGTTATGTTATCTAAGCTACTGATTCTATCGATATCAGGCTGCTTCCTGATTCGCCGGCTGATAGCGGCAGAGCCGCGCGTAGGCCCCGTTGTGGTTGATCAGGTCCTCATGCGTCCCCTGCTCCACGATCTCGCCCCTATCCATTACCAGAATGCGTTGGGCTGATCGCACCGTGCTCAGCCTGTGCGCGATGATCAGCACCGTGCGCCCCTGGCAGATCTGCGCCATGTTGCGCTGGATGACCGCCTCGGACTCGTAGTCGAGCGCACTGGTCGCTTCGTCAAAAATCAAGATGCGGGGATTGGCGACCAACGCGCGCGCGATCGCGATCCGTTGGCGTTGGCCTCCTGACAGGGAACAACCCTGCTCGCCGACGATCGTGTCGTACCCGTCCGGCAGTTCCAGAATGAACTCATGGGCGCCCGCCAGCTTGGCCGCCTGAATCACCCGCTCCATCGACAGTCCCGGGTCCGCCTGGGCGATGTTGTCGCGCACCGACCGGTTGAAGAGAAAGTTCTCCTGCAGCACCACACCGACCTGCCGCCGCAGCCAGGCCGGATCGACCTGCGCCAGATCCACCCCGTCCACGAGCACGCGGCCTCGTTCCGGCACATAGAGCCGTTGGATCAGCTTCGCGATCGTGCTCTTGCCCGAGCCGGACCGGCCGACAATGCCGATCACCTGGCACGGCTGGATCGAGAACGAGAGCTTGCGCAGCACTTCATTTCCATCCGGCCGATAGCGGAACGTGACCTCGTCGAAGACCACGTGGCCTTTGACGGATGGCAAGGTCGTCCGGTTCGGGTTGTAGGAGGGTTCCGGCCTGCTGTTGAGTAGATCGCCCAAGCGCTGCATCGATACCCCGACCTGCTGGAACTCTTGCCAGAGGTTGACGATCCGGAGCAGCGGCCCGGTCACTTGCCCGGACAGCATGTTGAAGGCGATCAACTGGCCGATGCTCAAGGTCCCGTCGATCACCAGGTAGGCCCCGGCCCAGAGGATCGCGATGACCGTGAGCTTCTGGATCACTCCCGCGACCTGGCTCGCGACCGTCATCAAACTGGTTGCGCGAAAACTTGCGCTCACATAGTCCGCCAACTGGCCGTCCCAACGCCGCTGCAGGGGCGGTTCCAGCGCCAAGGCTTTCACCGTCTGAATGCCGGTGACGGCCTCGACGAGAAACGCTTGGTTCTCGGCCCCACGCGTGAACTTTTCGTTGAGCCTCGCGCGGATGACCGGCGTGATGACCAGCGAAAGCACGGCATAGAGCGGCAACGACCCCAGCACAATGAGCGTGAGCCAGGGGCTGTAGAACCACATCACGCCCAGAAAGACTGCCGTGAAGAGCAGATCCAAGACGACCGTGACGGCATGGCCGGTCAGGAATTGCCGGATCTGCTCCAGCTCGCGCATCCTCGCCACCGTATCGCCCACGCGGCGCGCTTCGAAATACGCGAGCGGCAACGACAGCACATGGCGGAACAACTGCGCCCCGAGCGCCACGTCCATTCGATTGGTAGTGTGGGAGAACAGATAGGTCCGCAACCCTCCGAGCAGGGCGTCGAAGATCGCCAACCCGGCCATGCCGATGGCCAGTACATGGAGCGTGGTGAAGCCCTTGTGGACCAGCACCTTGTCGATCACGACCTGGGTGAAGAGCGGCGTCAGCAGGGCAAAGAGCTGCAAAAAGAGCGAGGCGAGCAACACCTCACTCAGCAACCATCGGTGCTTCACCAGCGCGGGAATGAACCAGGTGAAGTCGAAGGTGAGATCCTGAGGGCGTCTGAGCGACCGTTTCGTGAACAACAGCAGGGTGCCGGACCATGCGGCCTCAAAATCTCGGCGGGTGAGGATGGCCGGTCGCTCGGCTTGAGGCTCCTGAATCAGGACCTTGTCGGGTTCGGCCTTAGCTAGTACGACGAACCGGCCGTCCTTCCGGCGGGCCACAGCCGGCAACGGGAGGGTCGGCAATTCAGACCAGTCAGCCTTCACCTGCCCGGCTTTCAATCCCAGGTACTTTGCCGCCCTGATCAGATCCCCTTCGGTGAGTTTCTTGCCGGTTTCCGAGAACTGATGACGAATCTGCCCGCCGTCTGCAGGCTGGTCAAAGAACCGGGCCAGCATCAAGAGACAGAGCAGGCCGCTGTCTTGTTCTTGATGTGCCTCGGCGCAGGGTTGCGGAGAGGGAGTATCGGGCTGGCTCATCGGGTTGGCATCGGCGGCACGGCCATCTCGTTGCCTCATACACACATCGAGCAAACGGGCCTATCCTACTCATGTGGCGATGAATCGGCGATTCTCCAGAGGAATGGGATTCCCCCCTAATGGCACTGGCCCATGCGGGACCCAAACCATGAAGTGAGATGGGCGGGGCGATCGGACCGACCGGAAGGAAATTGAATGGAACGGGTGAATTGGGAGTCCTGAGCAGATACGAAGCGCGCCCGGCCGTCGCTTCACCCCCTCACGGCCTCCTCTCCGGGGCGCCCGTTGCTCCGGGACCCATTGCGCTTGGCGAATTCAACCGGTGCTCGGCAACGGGCCATGGGGAGAGGGCAAAGGAGAGGGGGAATACCCTGGCAGATCGATACAACGAACTTCCAGGACTCACTATTACGACCAACTGGCCGCCAGGATCGCCTGCACGTCCTCCGGCCGCTGGGCGACGGCCTCTTCCCACGACAGGCCGGTTTGGCTCGTCAAGCCCGCCATGGCTTGGATGAGCTGATCCACTTGGCTGTTCAGCAACTGTTGGCCGTTGCCTGCTTGGATCAGTTCCGTCTGATTGGCCGTTCCACCGTACCAATTTTGGATCGTGACCTGATCGGAGGTACCGTACAGGGCAATCCGCAGGTTGTCGGCCTGCCGGCTCAGTATCAGATCCAACGGGGCGATCGTGGGACCGAATTCCAGCGAATCCTGGTTGAAGGGAAAGGGGTCCTGCTCGACGATGGTGTCTTGGCCATCCCCTCGCGAGAACAGGTACCTGTCGTTGCCTGAGCCTCCGATCAAGAGATCGTTGCCGATTCCGCCGCTGAGCCGATCCGCCCCGCTTCCGGCCAGGAGCACGTCATCGCCCGATCCACCGTGAAGCTGGTCGTCGCCTGATCCGCCATCGAGCACATCGGTGCCATCACCGCCGTCCAGAAAATCATGGCCGCTCCCGGCGTTCAAGGCGTCATTGCCCACGCCGCCGACAAGCTCATCGTGGCCGCTGCCGCCGAGCAGCAGATCGTTCCCTTCGCCGCCGTCGAGCCGGTCCTGACCCGATCCCCCATCGAGCAGGTTCGCCCCGGCGTTGCCGATCAGGATATTGTTGAGCGAGTTCCCGATGCCGTTCACATTGGCGGAGCCAGTGAGCGTCAGGTTTTCCAGATTGCTTCCCAACGTCCAGGTGATGTGGGTTTGGATCGTGTCGATGCCGCCTCCTGCGCCCTCCACCACCGTATCGCCTCTTCCCACCACGTACGTGTCGTTGCCGGCTCCGCCGGTGAGTCTATTCAAGCCGCTGTTTCCGACCAGCACATTATCCAACTCGTTCCCGGTGCCGTTTAGATTCGCCGTGCCCGTCAAGGCCAGATTCTCGACGTGCGCCCCAAGCTGGTAGCTCAGGCTGCTCTGGACCGTGTCGATGCCCTCGCCCACCTGCTCAACAACCTGATCTCCAATGCCGATGACGTAGGTGTCGTTGCCCTGCCCACCCGCCAACACGTTCGCCGCACTGTTCCCGGCGAGAACATTATCCAACTCATTCCCGCTCCCATTGATTGCGGCCGTTCCGGCGAGCGTGAGATTCTCCACGTTCGCGGCAAGGGTGTAGGTCACAGAACTCTCCACCGTATCGATCCCTTCATCGATCTGCTCGACCACGACATCGCCGGCATCGTCCACCAGATATCGATCGTCGCCGGCCCCGCCGATCATCCGGTCGGCTCCGGCCGCCCCCTCAAGCACATTGTTGCCGCTGTTGCCGATCAGGATATTGTCCAGCTCGTTGCCCGTCCCGGCGAGGTCCGCCGCGCCGACGAGGGTGAGGTGCTCCAGATTGGCGCCGAGACTATAACTCACGCTGCTCTGCACCGAGTCCAGGCCTTCTCCAGCCGATTCCGTGACGACATCGCCGGCATCATCCACCACATAGGTGTCATCACCGCCACCACCTTCCATCCTGTCCGTTCCCGGTCCACCATCGAGGAGATCGTTGCCCTCGCCAGATTGAAGCACATCGTTCCCGGCCCATCCCACCAGGCGATCCGTTGTATTGGTGCCGGTGAGGGTGTCATCGCCGGCAGTCCCCGCGAGATCGAACCCGCGCGCGAGCAGGTCTTCATAGGTCAAGACCGTGCCGTCGGCGAGGCGGAACCGGTCGATTGCGCGAGGACCGAACACGTTGGCCGGATCGAAGGGCGTGAGATGAATCGCATCGCCGCCCGATCCGACGCGAAGCAAGAGAGAACCCAGGCCGAGACTTAGATCGGCCGGCGTGATGCCGGCCCCAAATTGGATCTGATTGCCCTCTCCGGGCAGCGCCTGATCGGTAATCGTATCGACTCCATCGCCCAGGTTGAAGACATAGGTGTCGTCGCCGGCGCCGCCCGACAGGGCATCGTTGCCCTGGCCGCCCGCGATCGTGTCGTTTCCGGCGCCGGCGTCCACGATGTCGTTGCCGGCCAATGCTTCGATCACCTCGGCGGCGGGGCCGCCCTCGAGCACGTCATCGCCGTCGGTCGCCTGTGGGCCAAGCAGGTCAGCCAACCGCATGGTCGTGCCGTCGGCGAATTCGAGGAGCTCCACCCCTGTATCCTCGCCTCTCAGATTGGCAATCTCTATCGAGTCGCCACTGGCGCCGACGGCAATCGTCACGCTGTGGGTATCCCCACCTTGAGCCATGGTCAACGTCAAATCATCTTGCGAGATTCCGGCTCCGAACCGTATGCGATTTCCCGCTCCGGCCTGAACGCTATCCTCAAGGTAGTCCGAACCGTCACCCCTATTGAAGATGTAGGTGTCGTCACCCTGCTCACCAAAGAGCAGATCGTCGCCGGTTCCTCCCATCAAGACATCGTTTCCCTCATCCCCTTCGAGTTCGTCATCCCCGCCGCCCCCATCCAAGAGATCATTCCCCGCGCGGCCGATCAGCGCATCGTGACCGCCAAGACCTCGAATCACATTGTCATTGGCATTGCCAACCAATGGTTCGGCGTGGTCCGTCCCAATAATGGTCGTGAGCCGACTCTCGAATGTCGTGTAATCCCACACGGTGCCATCGTCGAAGACCACCCGTTCAAGTCGATACGGGGTTGGGTTGCTTCTCTGCCCTGTGAAGATGTTAGACCCCAACACGAAATCGAAGTGCGCCAGGACGGTGAGGGTTTCGTTTGTGTTCTTCAATGTGAAGACGAGATCCGAGCCCTGTTTTCCTACGAGGACATCGTCGGCTGTGATCCCAGCCTCCATCCTCACTGTATCGATTCCATGACCCAGTTCATCAAAATCGATCAGCCTGACATGGCCGCTACCGTAGCCGAACTCGAACGTATTTGAATCATATGCTCCAGTGACCAATCCGCCGAGCAGACCCGGACCCCACTTCGTCCCGTCTGCGAACCGAATCAACTCCACCTGCCCCGGCCTCGCATAGTACGGATGAAAGTTCGAGCCTTGGACGATCTCGCCGGATGGCGGCCTGAAGCCGTCGAGAAACCGCCACGCGCCGAGGTCAAAGGTCTCCTTGTAGTACGACTGGATGGTGAGTTGATCATCAGTTCCGGCAATGCTGAGGATGAGATCTTCCCCTTCCCGACGCCACTCCACATCTCCCGGTGTTATGTCCGGCCCCATCTCGATGACGTCCCACTGTGTAGAGGAGAACCCCGCCTCAGTGTCTGTATCGACGACCATGTCCTGCCCGTAGCCTCGATCGAATAGATAGGTATTGCTCTGATAGCGGCTTTCGCCGCCCTCAAATCCAACGAACACCGATCCACCGCCGACCATCGTGTCATTTCCAGCCCCACCGTCCAGCCGGGCTAATCCAGTCAGGGTATCGTTGCCTCCTCCACCGATCAGCGTCGTCCCGACCAAGTTCGTCGCATTCAATACATTATCCTGATCGTTCCCGGTCCCGACCAAATGGTCGGCATTCAGCGTCAGATTCTCAAGGTTATCTGACAGAACAAAATCAATATTGCTCACCACTGTATCAATGCCTCCATCTGCCTCCTCCACAATCCGATCGCTCAAGCTGTCGATCAGATAAGTATCATTGCCTGTCCCCCCCACCAGAAGAGTCTCGCTTGCCCCACGACTTGCGTCTCTCACGTCGAATATATCGTCTCCTTCCTCGCCGTACAGCTCGTCCTTGCCTGCGTACGAAATCAGTCGATCATTGCCGCTCCCACCAAAGAGCCGGTCATCGCCCCAATAAGACGTCAACAGGTCGTTTCCGTTGCCACCATACAGCCAATCATCCCCGCTGCCTTCTGCATTGAGCCCCTCATCGTCTTGAAGTTCATCGTTGCCCTCACCTCCATTCAACACGTCCGATCCGGCACCGCCGAAGAGCCCGTCGTCCCCCTCACCGCCGTGCAGGGTATCGTTTCCGGCCAGACTCATGAGCACGGCCTCTAGCGCGTCTTCCCTCTGGAATCGGAGCCGATTGTAGTCACCATACAAGACGTCATTTCCGTCCCCGCCGGAAAGGTAGTCATCTCCTTCGCCGCCATAGAGATAATCACGACCCTCGCCGCCGTAGAGGAGATCATCGCCGCCGGCTCCACGATACTCTCTGGTGTCATAAAACCCGATCGCTGATGGTAGCCGTAGATCGCCCGACAACACATCGTCGCCCGCACCACCGTACAGCAGATCATCCCCATCCTGACCGTTCACCAGATCGAGACCATCCCCCCCGGAGAGCACATCATTCCCGTACAAACCGAAGAGCTGATCGTTCCCGGTTCCACCTTCCATGAAGTCCGCCCCGCCGTCCTCCGGCCGCCCCCCTTGAAATGACGTCGTGTCCCCGACCAGCAAATCATGACCGTCCCCGCCATCTAGAATATCGCTCCCGGCTCCACCGAATAGGCTGTCATCGTTTGCGCCGCCGAAGAGGTAGTCATCCTGATTGCCATCGTTGACTTGGCTCGGCTCATCACCATTCAGGTTATCGATGCCGGCCCCGCCAATCAGAATATCTGCCCCAGCACCGCCCTGAAGGAGATCATTCCCGTCACCCCCGTCCAGGTAGTCATTTCCGCCGCCTGAAGAGACCGCAGAATTGTCTCCGACCAGCGTGTCGTTTCCGGTCCCTCCATAGAGTCGATCGTGGCCCAATCCTCCATAGAGTTCATCCGTCCCTTCATCGCCATAGAGTTCGTCGTCCCCGGCCCCGCTGACCACATAGTCATTCCCCCCCAGCGCGTGCAATCGATGGTGGTCATCCCCCAGCGGCCCGTTCAACTCCGGTGACCGTGAATCATTATCGCCATCATCGAAGAACGGCACAGGGATGGTTTGTCCCGGATGGAGCGGGTCCGGCACGCTCTTGGTAAAGATGTCTCGCGTGGCCGCGGCATAGTTCGGCAAATCGATGAGCCGGATTCCGAACTGGCCGCTCTGAAACCCCGCATTGACGGTCAGCAACCCGTTGACCATCAGATGACCGTTCGTCAGCACATACGTCTTCGCTCCGTCCAGGCTCGTATAGGTATCGCTTGGTCCATCCTGAGCGCGAATCCCACCCTGGAGCAGGGCTCCATCGAACAATATGTGGCCCTGCGCGTCAGAGTCTTCGATCTGATCCGTCCCGTCGCCGGCGTGATAGAGATAGGTATCGAGCCCCGCACCGCCCTTCAGCAGATCGTTATCGCGTCCGCCCTCGATCGTGTCATGCCCGACTCCACCTTCGAGAATGTCCTCACCGACGCCACCGAGCAGATGATCGTGCCCGGTACCTCCCTCCAGATAATCGTTGCCATCCATCCCACGCACGAGGTCGTCACCACCCGCGCCAAACAGTTCGTCATCAGCGCTATTGCCCGTCACGAGGTTGCCGGCATCAGAATCAAAAATGAATTGCCGATCGGTGCTCACCACGGCATTCGTCACGATTTCATACCCGGTCGTCACGTCTTTGAAATGAATGTTCCCCGTGGATGTCTGATGGTCGAGCTGATTCAGCGAGATCTTTTCCTTGAGAAACAAGGCCCGGTCGTCGAGGTAGCGAGACGTCAGGGTCCCGACACCCGTTATGTCGTCAAACATATCCAGGCCGCCGCCTTGAGCATGGGTGGCATACAGCGCCTCATTCGCTTGCGGTGTGTCGGCCACCACCGCAAACGGATTCAGTTCCTTGAGCGCGTACCTATAGGCCAGCCCCTGATCCGTATCGGTGTCCGCGATGCCGGCAAGCGCGGCGGCACTCACAGCGGTCAGATCCTCGATGGAGAAAATGACGCCTTGGGCTCGCAGGAGCCTCGCGCGCTGTGTAACCTCATCGATCGCCTGGTACATCGCATTGCGATTGGCCAGGTCCCCGAATCCGCCGACTCGCGAATTGACCGGCAGAGGCTCCGCCGGCGACAAGGCGGGATCGCGGAACAGTTTGCGCAACGCATCGACCGCCTTCTCAAGCGAATCACCCTCCGTTACACCCGAGACGTTCAACGGCGCTGTTGTCTCGGCTTTCGCGTTGGAGACAGCTTTGATGAGGAGTTCAGCGCTGGCCTGGCCATAGCGGGAATCGATCGTCTGGATCAGTTCCTGGACCGCCAGAGAATCCACGATGAGGGTAATCGAATGAGTGTTCCCGCTTTCCGTCACGCTGGGAAGTGGCGCACCGGCTATCAGTGGCTGGCCTTCAATAAAGACCGGCGTCGCTGCAGCATGCACGCCGGAATTGGCCACAAACTGAAGGTCGTTGGTCGTCGCGAAGCCATAGAGCTGCGTAATCTTCCCAAACGGCCCCTCCGTGACAGCCTCGGGAGAATGGAAGAGCGGGTCAATTCCCGTTGGTTTGAAAAGGTTGAGGGTTGCAGCCTTGGCCCAGAGATATCGCGGGTCGTTATACAGAGAGGAATCCTGTTGCTCGAAGGGGCGCCATTGAGGATCGGTTTGATGGAGTTGGATCGCGCGCAGATACAGGTCACTGTCCCGCGGGAAGGTATCGGAGGCCTCATCCGGATTGTCCAGCACCAGGCGAAAGTACGCCATCATATCGCTGATGCGACTTTCCTCTGCTGAAAGCCCGGGCACTTCTCCAGGGACATGCCCACGCCCGGCGCCGTTAAAGATGTACGTATGGTTGACCTCGGTATGGTGCAACTCCGTGAAGACGGTGGCCAGGTGTCCGCCCAGCGAATACCCAGTGACATTGAGAACCGCTCCCGCCGGGAGTGTGCCGCTTGTTTTGAGCGACTGATAATAGTCCTCCATCGCCGCGAGCTGCCCAAAGGCGAACCCGGCCCCTCCGATTTCAGCATCCGCTCCGAAGAGATCCCGCTCTCGATCACCGCCTTCAGCCACCAGGGCAGACTCCGTGCTGCGGAAAGAGAGGGTGTATGCACCCGTCGTTCGATCGCGCATGAGGGTCGCCGAAAACCCTGTCCCATCGTTGGCGTGGTGGTCGATGATGTCGTAGGTGCTGAGGAAGCGGTCGGCAAGAACGTTCGTGAAGCGGGTCTTGCCGGGGAGATTACCATTGGCATCTGGCTGGACGAATCGCTGGTCATTATTACCCTCCAGTAGGATCTCTCGAAGAGACCGACCGAATAGAAGCTGATCAAGATATGACTCAGCAACCATTTGTTGCAGGGCAAACTTCAACCAAGTTGAAATATTACTTTGCCTCATTTCCCCTCTCCTGGGTTGCCAGCACTGGCTTCAGCACCTGGTTAATAAATTGAGCGTCGGTTTTTAGCGACTCCTTGGAACACTTTTGCGCGGTCAGCCACCACACTCCGGTCATGTTCCGTATATAGCCGCTACGGACGAACCCTCGCCTGACTGCGAGCACCTCATGGGTTTGGAGATCCAGGATGATGAGTTCTCCCCCCGCAATTCCCAGTTCTCGATCATGCGGACGAGCGATCCCACGCCAGGTGTAGCCGTATCGGCTCCGGGCAGAGGAAACATTTTCCTCCGCCACGATATAAGGAACTCGCACGAATTTACCGTTAACCGCTGTTTGATAATCTCTTTCCGGATGCGCCCTCTCATCTCGGTAGAACCGCCGATATTTCATTTCCTTCCTCGCCTTTGAACTCTGAGGCAAGGGGGTCTCGATGAACTGATACTTGCCTATGGCAGGTTGGACAAAATACTCTTCAGGGTGATCCCGCCCTCCTACCGAATACCCGTAGGGATCCTCCAGTGCATACAGATGTTCGAGTTCGTAGTCTGTGGGGTTCTCTCGAAGCCGCAGTTGAAGCAGCCCTTCCACATTCTGGACTGTCTTGTAGATGAACTCCCCCGCTTCCGTCTTGCAGAGGTGGTCAAAGTACTCCTGCGGCGTCATGTCCGGCCGATACCCACTGTCCGCCGGCACGGGATTCGGAATCTTGATCGAATGGGCGAAGCGGCCTTCTTCGGTCGCCAGCGGATCGGCGGGCCTGAGCTTCAGAATGTCGCAAGCCGTGTCGTTGGGCTTGAGTTTGGCCTTGGCACAATGGGCCGCAAACTCCTTCATCGCCCGGTCAAAATGCCGGCCTGGAGTTTCGTTCTTAGTGAATGGTGACGCAGCACAGCCGGTCACTAACAGCAGGCCGACGATCACAACCCCCACCACCCTCTCTGCCCTCGCTCGCATGTTCATCCTTTCATCCCTTTCTCCAAACAATGGATTGCAGGAGCCTCGGGCGGATGGCATCTCCGAGCCGCGGCATCCTAAGCGATGGATTGATTGAAATACGATTCTCCAGAGGAGGAGCGTGCTCCCCTAATGGTAGGAGGCCCTGCGGGTCACGAAGCATGACGACGCTTTCGGCCTAGTCACGTTTATTACTAAGGACGATTGTGTCGGGATCAGGAGGACTTGTCGAGGATTTCCGCCGAGATGAACAGTCTGACCAACTATCGGCGAGTAAATTGGACCATTTCCTTGAGACGCGGTCGCACGCTATTCACTCACGCCGACGAACCTGGATTACACTGAGTCGCAGGCGGCTCTCTTCCTGTGCTTTCATACTACCGTCATCGAGGAAGAGCAGATCCTCTTCACGGAGCGGCGGGTAGAATCTGTCTGGCGAGCGCCGTGGCGGTGAATTCAGTTCCGCTCGAGGTTTTGACGTTATCAGGCGGCGCTTCGATCAGCGCTTCGACCTGCACGACCTTTCCATCTCGGGCCGGCTCGGTCTTGGCGGCATCGCCCTGACATCGCACGAGATACACCACTCTGATCGATCCCGTGTCGTCTTCCAGGTCGAAGTCCTGGCCACAGAGCGATTGAGCCGTGACATCTCTGCCCGACCTCGCTCCGATGGCATGCACTCGTCCCTGAATTCGGACAAGCTTACGATGAAAGCCGGCCGGGTTTGAGATAATTTCTCCGATCGGGATGGTCTGGTCCGCCGCCGAGACCGGTTTCCCGCCAAGAGCAACAGCCAAGACTCCGATACCCACGATCGCCTGCCACAGGCCTATTCTCACGGGTCCACTCCTTTCGCGTCCCTCACTGTCCTGACTGTACGACATGTCTGGAGATGGGCCAACGAAATCCACGCTTTCATCTCGTTGACAAGCCGCGCCACCCAACATAAGATTCAGCCCACGTAGGCTTCAGCCCGTTCGCTCACACGTTGTGAACGTCATGACGCTCCAAGAACTCAGCGCCTCACTGTCTAACTGCCAACGGTGCAAGCTGGCCAAGCTGGGCCGGTCTCAAGTCGTCTTCGGCGTCGGCAATCCCCGGGCCTCGATCATGTTCGTCGGCGAAGCGCCCGGCTTTTACGAAGATCAGAAGGGAGAGCCGTTTGTCGGCGCGGCGGGGAAGCTCTTGAACGATCTTTTGCAGTCCGCCGGACTGTCACGTTCCGAGATCTACATCGCGAACGTGATCAAGTGCTTCATCAGTCCGCGAGTGCTCATCTACACCGCGACCGGGTATAAGCCGATCAAGGACATCCGGGTCGGCGACCTGGTGCTAACCCATACCGGACGTTTTCGCAAAGTGACCTATGTCCGTCCACAGGAGGTCCTTCCCCGAGGCAGCCGGGTAGTTCATCTCACGATTCGCCCACAGAGTGAGGACAGGCGGAGACCGGTCCAAATCACAGTGACTCCAGAACACCCCTTCCTTATCAATGGCAAATGGACTGTCGCACGCGAGATTCAGCCGGGCGATCGCGTGGCCATGCTCGGGGATCACTGCGAAGTTTGCGGCAAGGCCTTTTTCGTCCGATATAACCGGTACGAGCAGAGGACATATCGCACCTGCAGCTCCACGTGCCACAACCGAAGGGTCTTCCATGGCCCGGAAGCGAAAGAGAAACTACGTGAAACGATGCTCCGGCAGTACGCCGAAGGACTGCGTGATCCTTGGGCCATCACGGCCAGGGCCAACACCCGTACGCGTGCACTGGTTGCTGCCGGGGTTGCCAAGATTCAGCGCATGACGGCTGAGGAACGTTATCGGGGTCGGATTGCGATCGCCCAGAGAATCACGGAAGGAAATGGCAAGCATCCCATCGGTTATGGGGAACAGGAACTCAAAGCCGTCCTACAGGATATTGGCATGCCGTTCGTCCACCACTTTGCGTTTCCGGATTCCGCCTTCACTTACGACTTCTGCCTGCCGGACGAGAAAATCTTAATCGAAGTTCGCGGTCCGGCATTCGCAAATCGGGAGGCGCAGGCTCGCGCTTTGGTCAAAACTGCGGAGGCAGAGCAGCGCGGCTACCTGGTTCTCAGTGTGTGGTGGCAGGAAGCCGTGCACCATCCGAACCTCGTGCGGGGGCTACTGGAACGCGTGTTGAAGAACCATCACGGCGAGTACGTTTTCATCGAAGCAACCGTTACCAAGGTCAATCACCGCCAGACGTATCGGGCATTTCCGCTCTACAACATCGGTGTGGATGAAGATGAATCTTATATCGCTGCCGGGATCGTAAGCCATAACTGCCGGCCGCCCAACAACCGCGACCCCGAACCGGATGAAGTCGAGACCTGCAAGCCGTTCCTCATGGAGCAAATCAGCCTGATCAAGCCGAAGCTCGTGTGCACGCTCGGCAACTGGGCGACCCAAACGTTAATGGAACGGAAGGTCGGGATTACGAAGGTGCGGGGGCAGGCGTTCTATCTTCAAGACTTCGTGCTGTTTCCATTGTTCCATCCGGCCGCGGCCCTGCACCAAGGCAGCCTGTTGGAACCGTTGCGTGAAGATTTCAAGAAGTTGAAGGCGTATTTGGACAAGATGCGCGCTCAACCGACTCCTGATCCCAAGCAATCTGGGACGGATCAGGCATCACCGGAGGCGAAGTCAGAGCCAACTGCCACCCAGATGAGCCTCTTCAGCTAACCCTCTGGCGAGACTCCGCGCCGACGCCACACACAACGAAATCCCTCGACCGCCATGCGCGGAAGGAGACTTTTTTACTTCACGGCCGGTGACGTGGAGTCGGACCTGATCTCCGGCCGATCCCCCGATCGATCTTCCGATGCGGCCTTCTCCGCCTGCGCGCCTTCCTCGCCGGGCTGCTCGCTTGGTTCCGGCTCCGGCTCATCGAACCAGGCTGCCAGCATGTCTTCCCACCAGGCCTCATTCACCTCGTCGCCGGGATCAACACCGAGGTTCGTCACGTGAGCCTCGGTCAGGGAGGACCCGGCGACCGACGGCGTGGCCTTAATGCGATCGATGACCTGCTTGGTGGCGAACCCGCCGACCATCCAACTGTCGGGGTCGGCGCGACGCGATTTATAGGCCTTCAGGTTTTGCTTGAGATAGAGAAAGACGGCGCGTTGCGCCTCGTCACCCACGCCGGATTGGGGCAGGCTCAAGGTCTTTTCGATTTTCTTGCGCCACTTCCAGTCGTTGTACCGCGAGGTGATCAACTGCAACATCTTTCCGCCCAGTTCAGCGTCCAACGCCATAGTGCACCTAATTCCTCTCCTCTTCCCGCAGCGCCACGGTATCGTTCAGTCCGGCCGCCTCGAGGATCTCGCAGACGGGCCGGTGGTAGACGCGCGGCACGTAGAAAAACAACCCCTTGTAGACACTGCCGAAGATCGCTCCCAGCATCGATTCATTCCGATATTCTTCAAGGCTGAGCGCGTAATCGACGCCTTCCGCCGTCAGGGCCTGCTCCGCCGCCTCGGCCTCGCGGGAGGTACCGGCGATATAGACCAGGCTCAGAGGGGCCGCGAACCAGTCTGTCGAGCGCCGCGCCACAACCGGTCCCTTGCAACCGTCACCCAGTATTCAGGCCAGGTGCTGGCGGAAGAAGTCCAGCGCCCGCCCCCACGCATCCGCCGCCTCCACCGGCCGATAGACTTCTTTCCTCGTATCGTTAAAAAAGGCGTGGGGGGCTCCGGGGTAGGTCTTGATCTCTCCCGTCTTGCCGTACTTCTTGAGCGCGCCCGCCAGCCGTTGCACATCCGCCCTGGTGATCCAGCCGTCATCCTCTCCATAGATGTAGAGGATCGGGCAGGCCAGGTTTTGGATCGGACTGTCCGGATTCGGCACCTGACCGTAAAAGGGCACCGCCGCTTTGATCTCCGCATTCACGCAGGGCAACATCAGCGTATAGGAGCCGCCCATGCAGAACCCGATCACCCCGATGCGGCCCGCATCGACCCCAGGCGTGGATTTCAAATAGGCCGCCGTCGCCGTGAGATCCTTGAGGCCGTCCTCCTGTTTCAGCCGGTTCATCAGTTGGCCGGCCTCGTTGGCATTGGTGGTGACGGCATGGCCCAGGCGGGAATAGAGATCCGGCGCCATCGCCACGTAGCCCTCATTGGCGAGCCGGCGCGCGATGTCCTTGACATGGTCGTTAAGCCCCCACCATTCCTGGACGACGATGATCGCAGGACGCGGCTCTTTCGCCCCTTTCGAGACCATAAATGCGCGGATCGTGACCCCCTCGCCGGGAAACTGCACCATGGTTTCGACTAGGTCAGCCATGACGTTCCCTCACATGCATGCACATTGCCCATCTGACGTTTCACGTTCACGTCAGTCTGGCTAACTGCCGGCGACCGTCATTTCCTGCAGCTTGATCGTCGGGCTCGCGATGCGTCCTCGGAAACGCAGGTCATTCCCGATCTCTTCAATGTTCAGCCACATATCCTTGAGATTGCCGGCGATGGTGATCTCCTCGACTGGAAACGCCAGCTCCCCATCCTTGATCCAGAACCCCACCGCCCCGCGGGAATAATCCCCCGTCACCATGTTCACGCCGAAACCGATCAGCTCGGTCACATATAGCCCTTCCTTGACCCCACCGATGATCTGCCCGGCGGACTTGGTGCCAGGACTCAGGTAAAAGTTCGTCGGCCCGACGCCGGGGCTGTCCCCCACACTTCTCGAGGCGTTGCCGGTTGAAGCCAGTCCCAGTTTGCGCCCGGAATAGGTGTCGAGGAGGTAGCTCTTGAGGACACCCCGCTCGACCACGACGGTCCGCCTGGTCGGCAACCCGTCTCCGTCGAAGGGTTTGGAGCCCAAGCCGCCGGCCATGCGGCCGTCATCGTAGATCGTGACAGTCTCCGGGGCGATCCGCTGCCCCAATTGGCCGACAAGATAGGAAGCTCCTTTATAGAGGGCATAGCCCGAGAGGGCGCTGCAGAGTTGGCTCAACAACCCGCCAGCCATCTCTTGATCGAAGATGACCGGGACCCGCTGGGTGGCCACCCGCTTGGCGCCGAGCCGGCGGATGGTCCGGCGCGCCGCCTCCAGGCCGATTGACTCGGGGCTGTCGAGCTTGGCGTACGCGCGTTGCACGGCGTACCAGCTATCGCGCTGCATCGCGCCGCTGTCGGGATCGCGGGCGACCGGCGCGACGGAGAGGGAAAAATTGGAGGCGCGATACTGGCCGGAAAATCCGCGGCTATTGGCGAGCACGATGGACCCGCTGGACCAGTCGAACTCCGCCCCTTCGGAATTCGTGATGCGAGGATCGGCCGACAGGGCCGTGCGCTCAGCGGTCCTGGCCAAGTCAATCTGCTGCTCGGTTGTCAGACGCGTCTCGTCGTAGAGGTCCAGATCGGGCAGATCCTTCGCAAACTGATCCGCTTCGGGTAGCCCGGACACCTCATCCTCGACGACGGCCCGGGCGAGCGCGCAGGTATCGGCGACCAACTGCGTGAGCGAGGCCTTGGAAAAATCCGAGGTGGAGGTCGTGGCCGAACGCTTGCCGATAAAAACCCTGAGTCCCAATCGCTTTTCTCTGGCTTTGGTGAGCCGATCCACCGCCGACATGCGGACCTGCACCGACAGGGTTTCGCCGTCAGCCACCATCACCTCCGCATCGGTCGCTCCGTCGCGTTTGGCCTGGTCGAGCAGATCCAGGGCCAGATCCACGTAGGAACTGCTGGTCGTCACCGCCGTCGTCATGCATCAACTCCATTCGTCATACGTCACTCGTCAATCGTCATTCGGGGAAACCATGGCCCTTCCGCATTAGTGACGGATGACGCTTGACCTATCACGGTTGACGCCTCCTCATCTACGAGGCCTGCGTCCCGCCGACCGTCAGCTCATCGATCTTGATCGTCGGCAGTCCCACCCCGACCGGCACCGACTGGCCTTCCTTCCCACAGGTGCCGATCCCCTCGTCCAATGCGAGGTCATGGCCGACCATCGAGACCTTCGTCAGCACATCCGGTCCGTTGCCGATAAGGGTCGCGCCTTTGACGGGTTTGGTGATCCGACCCTCTTCGATCAGATAGGCTTCGCTCGCCGAAAAGACGAACTTGCCGCTCGTGATATCGACCTGTCCGCCCCCGAAGGAGACGGCGTAGAGCCCGCGTTTCACCGACCGCAGGATGTCCTGCGGATCGTCCTCGCCCGCCAACATGAAGGTATTGGTCATACGGGGCAGCACCACGCTCTGGTAGCTCTCGCGCCGGCCGTTCCCGGTCAGCGGAATTCCCATCAGCCTCGCATTGAGCCGATCCGTGATGTACCCGCGCAGGACGCCCTTTTCGATCAGCACCGTCCTGCTGGTCGGGGTTCCCTCGTCGTCCATGTTCAGCGACCCGCGGCGGAACGGCAGGGTTCCGTCGTCCACAATGGTGCAGAGTTCCGACGCGACCCTCGTCCCAATGCGGTCGGAAAACGCCGAGGTCTTCCGTCGATTGAAGTCCGCCTCCAACCCGTGCCCGACTGCTTCATGCAGCAGGATCCCCGGCCAGCCCCCGCCCAGCACCACCGGCATCACCCCCGCCGGCGCCTCGACGGCGCTCAAGTTCAAAATGGCCTGACGCGCCGCCTCTTTGGCATAACGCACGTAGCGATCCTGCTCCCGAAACCATTCAAAGCCAATCCGCCCGCCGCCACCGAAGCTCCCGACCTGACGATTTCCGTTTTCCTCCGCGATGCAGGTCACCTGCAGGCGGGCCAGGGGTTGCACGTCGCCGACCGCCAGGCCTTCATGGTTCACCACCATCACGATCTTGTATTCCATATTGATGGAGGCGAACACGTTTTTGATCCGCGGGTCACAGCGCCTTGCCTCCTGGTCGATGAGATTCAAGAGCGCCACCCGGTCCTGGGTCGCCACCTCCGCTACGGTCTGCTCAAGCGGATAGAGATTATGCGCCGGCTGCTGGCGATGGGTGACGGGGACGGGGCTGCCTCCCTGGGGAGAAGCGGCGATGTAGCGGGCCGCATCGGCGGCGATTTCAAGGTCCTTCTTCGTCAGCTCGTCGGAATAGGCGAACCCGGTCTTCTCTCCCGCCGTCGCCCGTACCCCGACCCCCTGTGAAATGCTCTTGGTGGCGCGCTTGACGAGCCCCTCTTCCATCGAGACCGACTCCGATCGAGTGGCTTCGAAGTAGAGATCGGCGTAATCGACCGCCGGCGCCTTGACCCGGGCCAGCGCCCGGAGCACTTCCTGCTCGGTCACGCCGAATTGGCTGAGATCCGTTTGCGGTTGTGTCGGCATGGCATTCCGTCTCGTGAAGAAATAATGTGAAAGGTGAGTATAACTGATGCGTTTTTGCCGGCGCAATGCGGAGTGGTCGCGACCGTCGCGGCGAAGAGGCTTGATCATCGTGCTCGGCCCGCCCGTGAATGGCCTGACTCTCAACCATGATGAACCGGCGCCAAGAGCTCCGGTTGTTTGACTTTTGTTCGGCTCCCCTTTAGACTTTGCCATCCCGCCACCGTTCGGTATAAATGGGAATCCTCCACCTTCATGATAGCCAACAGCGCCCCCGCCGGCACAACCGCCCTCTCCGATAGCGAACTGGTCGCGCGGCTGACGCCCGACACGTTGCCACGGCACGTGGCCATTATTATGGACGGCAACGGGCGGTGGGCGAGAGCCCGCGGTCTGCCTCGCATCGCCGGCCATTCGGAAGGCATCAAATCGCTCCAGGAAGTCATCGCGTTGTTTCTGGAATTGGGCATTCCGGCCCTCACGATTTACGCGTTCTCTCAAGAAAATTGGAACCGCCCGGCGACTGAAATCACGGCGTTGATGGGCCTGCTGGAACACTATCTGTCCACCGAGCAGGGGCGGTTGGTGGAGCGCGGCATCCGTTTGCGGACGATCGGCCGGGTGGAAATGCTGCCGCCCGGCGCGCTGGCTCGGCTGCGCGCCAGCGAAGCGGAATCGAGGCATTGCGACAAGCTGGTGTTGACCGTCGGGCTGAGTTACGGGGGTCGATCGGAAATCGTAGACGCCGTGCGCAAGATCGCCGCCGATTGCAAGACCGGACGCCTCCAGGCCGACGAGATCGACGAGGGGCTCTTCGAACAGTACCTCTCGACGACTGGTCTTCCCGATCCGGACCTGCTGATCCGCACGAGCGGCGAGTCGCGCATCAGCAATTTCCTGCTCTGGCAGTTGGCCTATACCGAACTCTACTTCACCCCCACCCTCTGGCCCGATTTTCGGCGACGAGAAGCCTTGCTCGCATTGATCGAATTCCAGCAGCGCGATCGCCGGTTTGGACGCATCAAGCCGTCCATGACGCCCTCTCCCGGCCGGTGAAGCAGTTGTCGCTCGAACGGTCGCCCGACAGCATCGGGGCATCGCCGGCCTCCGCCGCGGCGCCGCGGCGGTTCGATCCGCGACGGGTCTACGTCGCCCTGGCCTTCATTCCCATCTTCTACGCCCTGATTCGGTATGCTCCGCCGGCGGGACTCTTCCTGCTGGTGCTGCCGACCGCCCTGTTGGCGCTGGGAGAGTTGTACCGTCTGCACCTGGGCCCGCGACGGTTTCCGCCGGTCATGCGCTGCGGGTTCTTGGGCTTGGCGCTGCTATTGGCGGCGGTGCAATGGCCGGGTTTCCTAGACGAGCGGGCCGCCCTTGCCCTCTCCCTCCTCATGCTGTTGGGCGCCACATTGCTGCCGGGAGACGATCGCCGGACGATCCTTCCGGACATGGCTCTGGCCGGATTCGGGCTGCTCTATGTCGGCTGGACGCTCTCCTACGTCCTGAGAATCCGCTCGTTGCCCGAAGGGCTGTGGTTGATCTTTTTCCTCGTGCTGGTCACCTGGGCAGGCGACACAGGGGCTTACTACACAGGAATCTCACTGGGACGGCGGCCGCTGGCTCCCGCACTCAGCCCGAAAAAAACGGTGGAAGGCTTGATCGGCGGCTGGCTGTTTTCGGTTGCGGCGGCGCTCGCAGCATCCTACTGGTTCCTTCCGAGCTTCAGCCCGCTCCATGCCGTTGTTGCAAGCTTTTTGTTGACAGGAGCCGGCCTGATAGGCGACTTATCTGAATCGGCGCTGAAACGCAGCGCGGGAGTCAAGGATTCCGGTTGGTTGTTGCCGGGACATGGCGGCGTGTTGGATCGGATCGACAGTTTATTGTTCACCTCGCCGGTTTTTTACTATTATGTGGTCCTGACTCAGGGATCTCCTGCATGACAGCGTTCCGACGAGTTCACAGGGTCCCTGCTGTGCGTGTCGCCGTGGCGGTCGTCTCTACCATCCGCGCCGCCCTCACGCCGCCCCGTCCCGATCAGTCACATCCACTCCTGCAAAGGACAGTCCTATGAAAGAGATCGTGCTGCTCGGCTCGACCGGATCGATCGGGACGAATACGCTGGATATCGTGGACCGGTTTCCCGATGAGTTCCGCGTGGTCGGCCTCACGGCCGGCAGCAACGACGAGAAGCTGGAAGAGCAAATCCGCCGGTTTCGTCCGTCCCTGGTCGCAATGGCCGATCCCGCCGCTGCCGCCCGGCTGCGCGATCGCTGCCGCGACCTCACGGTGAAGATCCTGTCGGGCCCGGAAGGGGTCGCGGAGGTGGCGCGGGTCCCGGGACCGGCGCTGGCCATTTCCGCCATCGTTGGAGCCGCCGGCCTGCTCCCCACCCTTTCGGCGATCCGAACCGGCAAGCATGTCGCACTGGCCAACAAGGAACCCATGGTGATGGCCGGGCAACTGATGCGGGAGGAGGCGCAGGCCCGGGGCGTCCGCATTCTGCCGGTGGACAGCGAGCACAGCGCGATCTTCCAATCGCTCGAAGGCCATCGACGCGAGGATGTGCGGAAGATCGTCCTCACCGCCTCGGGAGGCCCCCTCTGGGAGATGTCGCCGGCTGACATGCAGGACGTGAAGCCGGAACGGGCGCTCAAGCATCCCAACTGGAAAATGGGCGCAAAGATCACGATTGACTCCGCCACGCTCATGAACAAGGGCCTGGAAGTGATCGAGGCCCGCTGGCTGTTCGACATTCCCGCCTCGCAGATCGAGGTGCTGGTGCATCGGGAGAGCATCATCCATTCCCTGGTGGAATATAGCGACCGATCGATCATCGCCCAACTCGGGCTCCCGGATATGAGGACCCCGATTTCGTACGCGATGAAGTATCCGGAACGGCTGGTGCTCGACCTGCCTTCGCTGGATCTGGCCGACATCGGCAAACTCACCTTCCATCGTCCCGACCACGATCGTTTCCCCTGCCTCCGGCTCGGGTACGATTCTTTGGCGGCGGGAGGGACCATGCCGGCGACGCTGAATGCCGCCAATGAAGTGGCGGTGGAGGCCTTCCTTAACGGCGGAATCCGGTTTGGAGAAATAGCGGAGATTATTCGCGCCACGATGGAATCTCACACCCGTCGTGAGTTAGAGTGTTTGGAGAACGCGCTGGAGGCGGATCGCTGGGCCAGAGAGAAGGCCCTGTCGCTCGTCACGGCGCTTGCGCGATAAGAGAGAACCGGGACGGACGAAGACAAGAGGAACCGAAACGATGCTGTCGGCATTCACATGGTCGCCGGATGCGCTGTGGGTCCTCATGCAGAAGGCCTGGTGGTTTTTGGTGGTCCTGGGCGTACTGGTGGCCTTCCACGAATTGGGACATTTCCTGGCCGCCCGGTGGGTCGGGGTCAAGGTTCTGAAGTTCTCCCTCGGCTTCGGTCCGAAATTGCTCAGCCGGCAAGTCGGCGAGACCGAGTATCTGTTGTCGGCCATTCCCTTGGGCGGATACGTCAAGCTGTTCGGAGAAGAGGAAAGCGAAGCCCTGACCCACGACGACCGCCAACGGTCGTTCGCGCACCAGGCTCTCTGGAAGCGGATGGTGATCGTGGCGGCCGGCCCCGGCTTCAACTTCATCCTCGCCTACTTGATCTTTGCCGGGTGGCTCTCCACCGGCTCGCCCCTCTTCGTCCCGACGTTCCAGGATTTGAGCCCCGACGTGGAAGCCGTGTTGCCGGACTCGCCTGCCGGCCAGGCCGGTATTCAGGTCGGCGACCGCATCATCCGCGTGAACGACCGCGATATTTCGACCCGCAACGAGCTGTTCGACGCGGTCGCCAAGAGCAACGGCAAGTCGCTGACCCTGGATCTCCGCCGCAAGGGACAGGTCAAGACCGTGGTGCTCACGCCCGAGCCGGTGCCGGGCCAGGAGCCGGGCGGCGACGAACCGGCGTTCCGGATCGGCGTCGAGGATCCGGCTCCGGTGGTTACCGGCGTCATGGCCGGTTCCCCTGCGACCGCGGCGGGGTTTCAACCGGGCGACCGCATTCTTCGCATCGACGGACAACCGATTTATTCGTGGGTCCAGATGACCGGGATTGTCAAAGAAAGTCCGGATAAATCCCTTCGCGTCGATATCGATCGGGACCGCGCGCCGGTCACGTTGACGGTGACGCCCGCGCCGGAGAAAACGACGGTCGGCGGCAAAGAGACGGTGATCGGCAAGATCGGAGTGTCCGGACCGGGGCGGTCGTTAATGCGCGCCTCCAACCCTCTGCAGGCGGTCCTCTACGGCGTGCAGGCGACGTGGGGCTGGACGGAACTGACCACCGTCGGCATCTATAAAATGATCGTCGGCGAAATATCGAGCAAAAACATCGGCGGTCCCTTGACCATCGCTAACATCTCGGGTGAAGCCGCCACGCAGGGCGCCTCCAGCGTCGTATTTCTGATCGCGATCCTGAGCATCAACCTGGGCGTGTTGAACCTGTTGCCGATCCCGATTCTCGACGGCGGCCACCTCTTCTTCTTCATGCTCGAAGGCATTCTCCGCAAGCCGCTCGGGGAGCGGCAACGCGAGATCGCCCAGCAAGTGGGGCTGGTCCTCCTGGTCGGCATCATGGTGTTTGCTTTTTGGAATGACCTCGAACGGCTGTTCCTGCGTTAGGTGTGCATGCGCGTCTCCCGTGCCCTGATCCCCACCCTTCGCGAAGATCCCGGAGAAGCCGAAACGGTCAGCCATCGGCTGATGTTGCGGGCCGGGCTGATTCGCAAAGTCGCCGCCGGCATCTATACCTATCTGCCGCTCGGACTCCGCATCATCCGGAATATCGAGGCGATCGTCCGCGAGGAAATGAACCGGGCCGGCGCCCAGGAAATTTTGATGCCGATCGCTTCCCCGGCGGAATTATGGAAGGAAACCGGCCGCTGGGATTTTTATGGCAAGGAACTGCTCCGGTTCAAGGACCGCCACGAACGCGATTTCTGCCTCGGCCCGACGCATGAGGAAGTGGTGACGGACCTCTTCCGCCGCGAAGTCCGCTCGTACCGGCAACTGCCCGTGAACTTTTACCAGATCCAGACCAAGTTCCGGGACGAGATCCGGCCCCGCTTCGGCCTGATGCGGGGGCGCGAGTTCATCATGAAGGACGCCTATTCCTTCGACCGCGATGAAGCCGGCGCCAGGCTCAGTTACCAGAAGATGTACGACGCCTACACGCGCATCTTTACGCGATGCGGCTTGACCTTCCGCGCGGTCGAGGCGGACACCGGCCTGATCGGCGGCACCTCCTCCCACGAGTTCATGGTGCTGGCCGACACCGGCGAAGAAACCATCGTCTACACCGAGGGAGGCACCTATGCGGCCAACGTGGAACGGGCCGAGCTGTTGCCGGAGCCGGAGGCGCCGCCTGAGCCCCAGCAGCCGCTGCAAGCGGTTCCGACGCCGCAGGCTTCCACGGTCGAGCAGGTCACGGCGTTGCTCAGGATTTCACCCCGGCAGTTGGTGAAGACGTTGCTGTATTCAGCCGGGCATGAAACCGTGGCCGTGCTGGTCCGCGGCGACCACGAGGTCAATCCGATCAAGCTCGCCCGCCTGTTGGGTGTGGTGGAAACCACGATGGCGGCCCCGGACATCGTCACCTCCGTCACCGGCGCGCCCGTCGGGTTCGCCGGTCCGATCGGGTTACGGAATATCCGGATCTTCGCCGATTACGCCGTCAAGAATGTCCGGAACATGGTCGTCGGGGCCAACAAGGCGGAGACGCACTACCTCAACGCCAACTGGGACCGCGACTTCACGGTGACCGAGTTCGCCGACCTGCGCAACGCCCAAGCCGGCGATCCCTCTCCGCGCGGCGACGGCCCTCTGCGAGTCGTCAAGGGCATCGAGGTGGGGCATGTCTTCATGCTGGGAACCAAATACAGCCAGGCCATGAACGCCAGGTACCTGGACCAACAAGGGCAGGAGCAGTTGGCGGTCATGGGCTGTTACGGGATCGGGATCGGGCGGACCGCCGCTTCCGCCGTCGAGCAAAACCACGACGCGAAAGGCATCATCTGGCCGCTGCCGATCGCCCCGTTCCACGTGCTTCTCCTGCCGCTGAGCCCGTCCGAGGCCGTGACCAAGAAGGCCGAGGAGCTGTATCAGCAACTCACCGAGGCCGGGGTCGAAGTCCTGTGGGACGATCGGGATGAACGGGCCGGCGTCAAATTCAACGACGCCGACCTGATCGGCGTGCCCTTCCAATTGCTCATCGGCGACAAGAACCTGGCGCAAGGCCTCGTCGAGTGGAAGGAACGCAAGACCGGCCAGGTACAGAAGCTCGCGCCCGAGCAGGTCCTGGCGCTCGCCTCCGGCCTCGCCGCACGATAATCTCCGCGCGAATGGTCGCGAGAACGCATTCTACTTGCCTTCGGACCCGATTCCGCTAGACTGACCTCTACGCGCACATGAGCGCGCCCATCAGGTCGCTCTGTCCGTCGCATGCTCGACGCCCCAGGACCTGACCACCGCCACCGCAGGGTACGACGGCACGTAACGGTCACGCATGACGATCCCGTCCAAGGCCACTTCGAGCGCCCCGGGCGAGCTTCAGAAATCCGGCCAGGGAGACCTGGTCAAGCGCATCGCCGCGAAGATTTCAGCCGCTCCGGACCTCGACGAAATCCTGCTCGATCTGCACAAAGAAATCCTGACGCTGTTCGAAGCCGAGGACCTCACCCTCTACGCCGTCGATACGGACAAGAAGGAGATCTATTCCAAGACGCCGAACCTTCAAGCCGAAGAGATCCTCCGGCTGCCCATCAACGAACAGAGCCTCCCCGGCTTCACCGCCAAGTATCTCCGCCCGGTCAACATCGTCGATGCGTACAATCCTATCGAGCTCAGCAGCATCCACGCCTCGCTGTCCTTCGACCCGACCATGGACAAGAAGACCGGGTTCCGGACCAAGCAGGTGCTGACCTACCCCATCGTCGCCGAGAATAAGTATCTGATGGGCGTCATCCAACTGCTCAACAAACGAACCGGCTCAAAGTTCACCAGAAAGGACGAAGAGTACGCGGGAGAGATCGCCAAGGCGCTCGGAGCCTCGCTCCACAGCCATCGCACCCGTTCCAAGAAGCCGCCCGCCAAGTTCGATTATCTGTTGACCACGGCCCGCATCGCGCAGAACGATCTCGACAACGCCCTGGCCGAAGCCAAGAAAGGCCACCAGGATCTCGAGTCGATCCTGATCGAGAAATACAAAGTGCCGCGCGCCGACCTGGGAAAGTCGCTCAGCCAGTACTATAAGTGCCCCTACATCGAGTACAGCGAACGGACGATCGTGGACGTCGAGCTGCTGAAGAACCTCAACGTCGACTACCTCAAAAATCATCACTGGATGCCGTTGAAGCGCGACCGGCTGTCGATCGAAATCCTCACGGACGATCCCAGCGATCTCGACCGGGTGCAGGACATCAAGCGCACCTTCCCCGGCTTGAACATCCGGTTTGCCGTCAGCCTCCGGCGGGACATCGCGCAATTTCTGTCGAGCACCACCGGCCAGAGCGAGGCGGCCAAGCCCGCGTTCGCCGAGGGCAACATTTCCGACATTCTGGGCGAGCTGGTCAGCGAAGCCCAGGAGGAGGCCGCCCAGGAGAGCGGCGGGGGCGGGCTGGATGAGAACGACAGCGCAATCGTACGCCTGGCCAATCAAATCATCTTTGAGGCGTATAAGGCCGGCACCTCGGACATTCACATCGAGCCGTACGGAGAGAAGCGCGACACGGTCGTCCGCTTCCGCGTGGACGGCAGTTGCTTCGAGTACATGAAGATTCCGCCGAGTTACCGCCGCGCCATCGTGTCCCGCCTGAAGATCATGGCCAGCCTGGACATCGCCGAGCGCCGCAAGCCGCAGGACGGCAAGATCAAGTTCAAGATGGGAGCCGACAAGGAGATCGAACTGCGTGTCGCCACGATTCCGACAGCCGGCTACAACGAAGACGTGGTCATGCGCATCCTGGCCGCGAGCGAACCGTTGCCGCTCGAAAAGATGGGCTTTTCGGAGCGGAATCTGCGCGAGCTGAAGGACATCGCCGAGAAACCCTACGGCATCGTGCTCTGCGTCGGCCCGACCGGCTCCGGAAAAACCACCACGCTCCACTCGGTGCTCGGCTACATCAACACGCCCGACATCAAGATCTGGACGGCGGAAGACCCGGTCGAAATCACCCAGATCGGGTTGCGCCAGGTTCAAGTGCAGCCGAAGATCGGCTTTACGTTCGCGGCCGCCATGCGCGCCTTCTTGCGCGCTGATCCCGACGTCATCATGGTGGGCGAAATGCGCGATAAAGAAACGGCGGACATCGGCATCGAAGCCTCCTTGACCGGGCACCTCGTGCTCAGCACGCTGCACACGAACAGCTCGGTCGAAACCGTCACCCGGCTGCTCGACATGGGCTGCGATTCCTTCAGCTTCGCCGATGCGATGTTGGGCGTACTGGCCCAACGGTTGACGAGACGCATCTGCAAAGAATGCAAGGAAAGCTATCGCCCCGACGAGGCCGAATACGCCGAACTGCGGGAATGTTACGGCACGGCGCTGTTCGACAAGAATGTGGGCGTGAAGTATGACGCGGGTTTCAAACTTTGGCGGGGGAAGGGGTGCGACGCCTGCAATCGGAGCGGCTTCAAGGGTCGGATCGCCTTGCACGAACTCCTCCTCGGGACCGACCGGATGAAGCGGCTGGTCCAGGCCAAAGCCAAGACGGAGGACCTGCTTAAGGCCGCCATCGAAGACGGCATGACCACGCTCGTGCAGGACGGTATCGAAAAGGTCCTGCAGGGGCAGACGACGTTCAAAGAAGTGAAGGCCGTGGCCATCAAATAGTTCGCCTCTCTATTCCTCCACCGCCGATTCGATTCGGACAAGCACTCCCACAGACCTGCTCGGCACGGACCATCCCCGGGTCCTTGGATGCTCCTGCCCATAGAGCGTCTCACGCACCGAATCAAGACCGGCAGAGGGCCAGCCAGCGGAATCGGATTCCCTGTTCCCGGGAGGATCGATATAATGCGCGGCATTCACTCGTGAGGTTTCATGGCATCGGCCTTTGCACATGCGGCAGCAGCCTCGGCGTTGGGGGTCGCCGCGGGAATTCCGTTTCAAGCCCGGCGTGTCTGGATACTGGGCATCGTCTGCTCCATCCTGCCGGATCTCGATTCTTTGGGATTCTTACTGGGGCTTCCCTATGAACACGTGCTGGGCCATCGAGGCGTGACCCATTCGCTCCCCTTTGCCGCGGTGCTGGCATGGATGGTTGTGCGAGGGCTGTTTCCGCAGGCGGCCGGTTCCTTCCGACTCCGGCTCTACCTCTACTTTTTTCTCTGCACCGCATCGCACGGCCTCCTGGACGCCATGACCGACGGGGGCCTGGGCGTCGCCTTCTTTGCGCCGTTTCATAATGACCGTTATTTTGCTCCCTTCCGCCCGATTGTCGTGTCTCCGCTGGAACCGCACAAATTCTTTTCCCGACGGGCCCTGGGTATCCTGCGCAGTGAGTTCATCTGGGTCGGTCTTCCCTCGCTCGGTCTTGCCGTCCTCGCGCAGATATGGCGCTTGGCGATGGACCGTTCGCGATCACGGAGCTGATTCGTAAAGGTTGAGGTCCAGGCTGAGGTTAAGAAACGGACGGGAGGAAAAGGACACGTGCGATCGAATGGTGCCGTCTGAAGGCCGGGACACTAGCCCGCATTATTCATGAACGCTTCTGCTGTTTAGGCCCATTGCAACAGAAGAGCAATGGGCACCCCGATTCGCCGCTGCGACAGAGCCTAAAGGCGGGCATGCTCGCCGCTCAGTCCCTCGACGTACTGTTTCAAGTACGCCTTGGTCCTTCGCGGCTGTGCTTGCCCGTCTCGCTTGGCGACTGCGCGATTTCGCCACGAATCGTCATGAATAATGCGGGCTACACAGGTCCATACAACATCTGCGTCGAACGGGAGGAGCGGCCAAGAACGGACCGCGGCGGTCTCCCTTCATCCGTCAATCAATAATCTCGACTTTTTTCCCCAATGCCTTGGCGCGCTTGAGACAATCCGCATCGATGGCGGCGCAGCGCAGCGCATCCAGCTCGGCTTCATCCACGATTTCGACCTTTTTCCCCTGTTGCTTGGCTGACTTTAAACAGGCGGTATCCGTGGCGACGCACTTTACGGAATCGGCAGGCTGGGGGGCATCCACCATGACGACCTTTTTCCCCTGCTCCTGAGCGCGCGTAAGGCACTCGCGGTCCGTCGCGACACATTGGACCGTCTCTTCGGTCTTGTTGATCGCCTTGTCAATCGCTTGATCCACCCGCTGATTCATGCGATTTTCCGCCTTCTGCTTGGCGCTGTCGGTCGCGCGGTCCAACAGCCCGTCCAGGAGGCTTCCCGCCTGTCCCTCGGCAGTGCCCATCAGGCACAACAACAAGACCGTGTAGCTGATTTTCCGGTACCACATGGCTTCTCCTTTCTACTCTGTCCGCTCCTCCCTGATCCGCCTGTGCTCGACCATGGTCCTTGTACCATAGTCTTGTGGATTGAATCAGCATCCCTCCCGACACGACCACGTCCCCGTCCTCATCGTCCTATAAGGCCTTCGGCTGGGCTCGCTTGCCTTTCCGGACGATCCCGTGCAAGCTCTCCCCGTTTGTGTTTCCGCGTTTCCCTCTTTCAAACGGGCGAGTGGACCGATGGGGCGTGCCGTCAAGCTGTTCCTGCTGGCCAACCTGTTCTCACTGGTCATCGCCGGTCCGGCAAGCGCAGCGGGCGACCAGGCCGACCTGTTTCATCGCATCGAGGCCATGTGGCAGGACACCGATCCGGTCCCCCACGAGCATTGCCTCTCGTTCATCGTCAAGGCCTGGGCGGATCAATTGCTCCGCGGCCGCATTTCTCCTCACGATTGCGTCGCGTTCGCGGTTCGCGAGTATCGGAAAGGGGACCATGAACAGGCCCTGGGCTGGCTCCAAGCCGGCCTTTGCCCGAATCGAGAAGCTCAACAACAGCTCGTGCGCCAGGCACCGGCCGTGTTTCAGTTTCTCCTGACCACTTATGGCACACAGGTGCCCTAGCCTGTACGCCCGGGACCAGCGGCAATACGAAGGAACATGGAACCCGATTGATCGTTAGACGGCTTTTACTTGGCAGGCTGAGAGTTCAGGGCAAGGTATTTTCTGAGGCGAACTTCCGTCGCGCGAGACACCGACAGAAACTCCACCCCGAAGGTCTGGCCGTTCGCCCAGCGCACCGTCGCCATGTCCACCGTCGCGGGGGAGGCCTGTTTCGGCAGGTTGAGCCGCAGCGCCACCCGGTCTCCCGGCTTGATCGGCGTTTCCGTCATCACCTTGGCCCCTCCGATCGATACGTCGAACACGACACCCAATCCATCGCGGTCCTGCGAAAACCACCGCGCCAGCCCGCGGCGTGACAGGGCGCAGGCAAACGGCGCCGGCACACGAACCCGGCGATGGCGGCGGGCATCCACGACGGTCCCTTCAATCTCCAACTCAAAGGCAGGCTCCATGCGTCTCCTCCTGGTTCAACAGACTCTATCCCAGAAGGGGCGCGCCGTGAATCAATTTTCGCTTCGTCACACCTCCTCCAGACACAGGCATCGGCGATCTGTCCGCCGGATACGGAGCCAGCGTGCCAAGCCTCATCACCCCATCGCCTGAAGCAACGCCCGCATGTCCGGCACCAGATCACCGCCGCCGTTGGACCGGCCGGAGAGGGCCGCATCGATTCCCGCTCGCAGGACAGGCTTGGCCTCTTCCCTCCGGCCCAGCGCGATCAACGCCTTGCCCAACGCCAGGTGAGAGGCCACATGCACCGGGTCCAGTCTGACCGCCACCTGCAGATGTTCGACCGCTTCTTCGAGATTTCCCTCTTGCAACAGCTTATTGCCCAGTCCGTATCGCCCGAGAAACCCATTGGGCTGTTTCGCGACCATTTGCCGAAAGGCATCCATATCCATGGCATCTCCTTCATATATCTCGACGTTGCCCGTGCATCGCCGCTTGTCGCGAACCAACGAGTGGAAGATTGTATCACCGCCGAGGAAACGCACTCCAGGATGAACCCCGCGGCCGATTCCCGGGACGCCCCCTGTTTGACTCTGCCCTCCCCACATGATAGCGTTACTCACTGGATACGCCTCGATGAGTGCCCTACGTCTCACGCTTCCTGTCGGCGACTCGACGTGCTCGCGTGACTGATCGTCTCGTGCTCGTTCGCTGCGGCCTATCTGATCCATCTGATCCCGGCATATGTCCTCTCACATAGATGGCTCTACGACCCCACTGGACCCTGTGTGCGGGTGCGCCTACGGTGCAGGCTCCAAGACGATCATATCGGCCGGCCAGGCAAGGGCCCTATTCACCTCGAACGGGCTAACCAAAGGAGCGCAAAGCGTATGCCGATGATGAACGTGGAGCCGGTCGCGACGCTATCGGATGGCTCGGAACTGCTGATCAGCACGGAATTCGGACGAGACCGCCGGTTTACCTGCGCGTTGTATGTGTCGAACCCGTCCGAGTCGGGAGTACGCGGCATGCGAATGGTGTCCAGCTATCACGAAGCTGCTACCTGCTTGGAAGCCCAACACCATGCCTACGGGCAGGCTCAGCGGCTGTATCCCCATCTGGCTGAGGCCATGCGAAAGCCCCCTTACTTGATCTGGAGAGGTCCTCACCTTGTCTCGTAACCACCAATTGAGTCCAGGCATGCCGCATGCCCAACGACCTGTCCACAGAGGAGGGACGAGCCATGCCTTTGCAGTCTTGGCGCAGAAATCCAGCACGTAATGCCCGAATCCATCGGCCGGCCGTCAAGATCAGTTGGCCTCAGGTCGGACTTCCCGATCCTCCGGAACGCCAGCCCCCCTCGATCGAGGAAATTCGGCGGCAATGTCTGGCGCTCTCGACGCATGGACTCACCTGCACGACGGCTTCGGAACCGGTCCAGAAATCGCCCGCAGGGCCCACACGGCCTGCCGGCATCGAACCAGCAACCGGACGCCGCAAACACGCAGCCTGAACCGCGTCAGGAAGGTCCCTGGGCCGTCGGCATTCCGGATGGAGACTCTGAGAATTTCCCGTCCAACCACACCGCGTCAGCAGTATGAGCTTTCATTTCGCCAACCAGAGAGGAGCATCATGGGAACGAAGATTTATGTCGGCGGGCTACCGTACTCCACGACCGAAGCGCAATTGAACGACCTGTTTGCCGCGCACGGCACGGTCCAATCGGCGCGCATCATCACGGACAAATTTACGGGCCAATCGCGCGGGTTCGGGTTCGTGGAAATGGGCTCCGCGGAAGAAGCCAAGAAGGCCATCACCGCGCTGAACGGCACCCAATTCGAAGGCCGGACCCTGACCGTCAATGAAGCCAAGCCGCAGGAACCTCGATCAGGTGGCGGAGGCGGGCGCGGCGGTGACCGCGGAGGACGCGGCGGGCGCTGGTAACAGATCCCTCACAGGATCCATCGCCGTCACGGCTCCGCCGTTCGACGGACGCAAGGCTCTACAATGAGCCTGAATGTTGACCCCCATCAACCTCGGGACCCGAGAAGGAGGCCATCATCGCACGAGCCGGAAAAACAACCCTCGCGAAGCGCGATCGGGAGAAAGCCAGACAGGTCAAGCAGCGTGAAAAGGAGGCCAAGCGGGCGCAGCGAAAGGCCGAGAAGGCGGCCCGTCCATCGCCCGGGGAGAATGGAGAAGATCCGGATCTGGCCGGCCTGACCTGGGGTCCGCAAGCGCCTCAGTTCTAATTCGAACCGACGCCGAAGATCGCCGGGTCAGACGGCGTCATATCAGGAAGTGGATTTGACAAACCGCTCTGCCGCAAAGGCAGCCCGCAGTTGTGTGCTGATGTACGAGCGGTACGGCACCTTCTCTCGCAGCATCAACACCAATCCATCCTGATCCGTGAGGATGAGGAGGTCGTCGTCAATCGCGAGGAGCCGTTCCCCTTCGCCGGTATTGATGCGATATTGGGTCCGTCCGTCCGGATTCCGGCCGGGCCCGATGCCAAGCTCAGTCAGCCCGTCGATATACCCCTGCGGTCCTCCATCACGGTGTCGCACCATGGTTCCGTTAGGGATCCGTACCCAGGGCTTTTGCGTCGTCGTATCCGTTCGGTTCAGGGCCATGGTGAGGCTCTCTCCTTCTTTCTCCGCCGCGACAACCGTCGCAGGTTCTGGGTGGTCGGGAACGACGACTGAGCATCAATCACGCACGCGGAGCGCGCACGAGGGATTGGGCAGTCAGCGTTGTCCGGCAAGGGCTCTTCTCAACAGCCTATAGTACTCGAACCACGGTCGAAGGTCAAAGCCGAATCCGGATGCGCGGGGAGTTGCCGCCCCAACGGTTTCGCACAAGCTCCACATCCGTTGCATAGGCCTTTTGGTCGTCGCTGTGCACGCGGGCGGGACCAGCCTAGCCTGATCTTTCTCGTCAGACCAACCCGCAGCGCTCGACAATCCTCTCTCCTACATGTTGCTTCGTAGGTTCTATGGCCTGTTGAAAAGGCTGCGCCTCCTCCGGCATCCTTACGCCCCGATCACGCACTATCCACAGGGAGGCGCCCGTGACCAAGAATGAGCAGGCCACTCGACAGATCGACGTCCTGGCTATCGGATTGTTCGGACTCGCCGTCGCCGCGTTGACTCTTGGCGTCGCGCAACTCGGCGGCATTCCGGACCGGGATCAGATCGGCACGCTGGTGATCGCTCTGGCCTTCGGAGGAATCGTTCAGATCCTCGCCGGGATTACCGACATTCGATATCACGAACAGCTCGGCGGCACCGCATTGACCATGTACGGCTTTTTCTGGACGACGATCTGCACGGCCAAATTGGTCGGTGAGAGCACCTCGTTTCATTTCGACCAGGTGTTATATGCGCCGATCAACATGGTCTACGCGGTCTTCTCCGTAGTCATGGTTTATCTCACCGCCTATCGCAATGTCACCTTGAGCCTTCTGCACGCCATCATCGCCGCCACCTTTGTCGTCACCTCGCTGGAACGGCTCGACATGATCAGTGAAACCTTGCCGGGAGTCGGCCACGTCCTGGTCGGATTCCTCGCGTTCTACTATGCCGTCGCCAGCCTCACCCAGGCCTTCACCGGCGAACCCCTCCTCCCGCTCGGACCGCCGCTCCTCTCCAAACCAGTAGACCTCGAGGTGAACCCGGCGAGTGCCGTGTGACCCCCGACGTGCAATCGCATTCGACCTGTTCACGGTGACGGGGGCTCAATGGGAATGTTCCCTCCACGAGGATGTCGAGGTGTCCTTCGACCCTTAAGACGTCCACGTTGATGGCCTGCTCCGGCCCACGCCGAAAACGCAGCTCTACTTCCGCACCGCCAACTTTCAGCTCACGGACTTCAAGCTCATCCAAAAAACCCGGCAAGACAGGCCGCACGATTCGCAGCCGATGATCGAGACCGTCCGGAATGAGGCCGAGCATGATTTCGAACAGGTACGGAATCGCACCGGCGGCCCAGGCTTGAGGCGGATTGGCGGCTGGGTACCACATAGGATCGTGGTGATTCACTCGATCGACGCCGGCAAACAGCTCGGGCAGCCGATAGCCGTTGAAATGTCTCGCCGCATCGAAGAGGCCGGTCATAATATCCAGGCCTGCCTGGTCAAACCCATATCGCCGACAGCCCGCGGCAATCAGCGAATTATCGTGAGGCCACACGGTCCCCACATGATACCCGAGAGGATCGTATGCCCGCTCTCGTTCTGACAGCGTTCGCACGCCCCAGCCGCTGAACATGTCAGGGGCCATGAGCCGGTCAACCGTGCGTCCGGCTTTGTTTCCGCTGACAATCCCGCCCCAGAGCGCTTGACCGGGATTTGAGCTGACGACGGAACAGGGCGTCCCGTCGCCTTGCAACGCCAAGGCATAGATGCCCTTATCCGGAAGCCAGAAATCCCGGTTGAAGCGCGTCCGCAACTCCTCCGCCTCGCGCTTCAATCGACCGGCCCGCATCGTTTCGCCGACGCGCTCATAGAGCCCCGCGATCTGCCGTTTGGCGCGATAGACATAACCCTGTACCTCTGCCAGTGCGATCGGAGGGACGGCCAGGCTTCCATCAGCATGGACAATTGCGTCGCCCGAATCCTTCCATCCCTGGTTCGCGAGTGGAGCCGGAGACCGACTTTGATAGGTCACATAGCCGTGGCCATGTCTTTCTTGATTCGTCTCGATCCACGCGATGGCCCGTTCAACGGATTCACGCAATTCTTCGAACAGATTGAGCGTGCCGGTCCAGGCGGCATGCTGAGCGAGCAGAATCAGGAACAGCGGCGTCGCATCGACTGTGCCGTAGTATGGCGTGTGCGGAACAAGTCCGAGTCGGGCAAGCTCCCCCGTCCTCAACTCGTGCAAGATCTTGCCGGGCTCCTCGTCTCTCCAATCGTCATAGCGCTGCCCTTGATACTTGGCCAGCAACCGAAGGGTTTGTTCGGCCACGCTCGAATCGAACGCGAGAGTCTGCAGGGCTGCGATGACGCTATCGCGCCCAAACAATGTGACGAACCACGGTGCACCTGCCGCATAGAAGGTGAGATCATCGATCTTTGTCTGCAAGAGACGAAGGTCCAGCAAGGCACGCGTGAGCACATGATCCACGACGGCATTGTCGCTGACGATGCGCGTGATGGAGCCCATCCAGGTCTCCGAGGTGTGGGCTAGGTCCGAGGCCACACGGCTGAAATCGACGGGCTCACTGACCGGTTTTCTCGCGTCCGGTCGCTCGGAGGAGAAGGTCACAAACTGCGACAGGCGTAGTTCCTTCGTCTCCTGAGACGCCAGTTTGATATTGAAGGAAGCATTGGTCGTATCGGTCGCATCGGGCATGGGATCGAAATGGATCGCAAGGCCTCTGTAAAGCCGGTCTTTCCCTTCATACACGATGTATAGCGGTCCGCCTTCCCAAACCGGAGCGAACAGGTTCCCCAGATGTTGGGGGAACCCTCTCACGGCCATGATGTCCTCGAAGGAGGGGCGGAAGCTGAGTGAGACGGTAAATTCGGCGTGGTGCCCGGCAAGGTTTTGAAACAACAGCCGCTCGCGGATGGCCGGAGGATTGTCTTGAACAAGCCGATGAGATCGGATCGCTAACACTTGCCTTGGAATGAGACGACCGTCCCGCCCCTGAATTCTCGGGTTCGTGAAGGTCAACTCCGCCATGGTCCCTGTCGGGGCCTTCGACGAAACGATCAGGGGTGGAGAGCCCGAGAGTCGTATTTCGAACCCGTTCAGGACCCGGCAATCCTGATAGTAGAGCCCAAACCCGTGTTTCTCCTTGAGGGGTATGGCGCCATTCGCGTCCGTGACTAAGAAGAGATTGCCATTCTTGAGCACGATCGCATTCTCAAACCTCGCGGCGCTCACGGATCCGGCATCCGGAGACCGGCTGAACACCTGCTGCCTATAGAAGCCGGACGCCCGTGCTTTGGAATTTGACGACGGCAGCCCGTGAGGGACGGACGCGAGAGAAAGGACAAGGGCAAGGCACTGCCTGCGGGACAGGATACATCCTCCCTGCAGCGGTCGAAAGAAGGTCCTACGTCGCCCCTGACTTATACCATCTCGTGTGGCAGAATTTTGATCTGCGAGGCGAGAAAGGACCTGCCCAGGAGAGGGGCCAATGATTCGGAACCAGTCCATACGACGCACGTCCGATCGATCATATCCATCCTATCCTTATTTAAAGGCTAGCAACCTCCGAAAGACCATCAAGCTAGGGATTTCCCCAGCCTTCTTGCTTCCCTTCATCGGTCCCCACAGGGAATCATCTCTGCGAAACCGCCTTGCAGTCATGGACTTCAGAGGTTCATGCACACTCACTGTGAGGCTTCAGGGTAATCCCACGGCTGATCGCCCCCTCTCGGTGTCCGCCGAGGGTAACGACCGGCATGAAGTGATATGGGGCTCAATTGCCCCATTCGTCGGTTTGCAAGGACACCCGCATGGCCGATAGTGGCCTCGAGCTCGTGGGTAGCGAACGACGTGCGCCGGCCAGTTCGGCAGGCCACATAGCGTCTGTTGAGTGATCCGGGGGGAGAGCGGGTTTGCGGGACCAGGAGTACCATGGGCCATATCCTGATCACCGGTCGGCCAGGCGTGGGGAAAACCACCCTGATTCGAACCATCGCACATCAGTTGCAGGACTATCAGCCGGCCGGATTCTACACAGAGGAGATTCGGGTCGGAGGAGTCCGGAAAGGATTCCGTCTTATCGCACTCAATGGCCGGCAACAGGTCCTCTCCCATGTCGAGTTCCAGAGCTCTGATCGAGTGTCACGCTATGGAGTGGATGTCATCGGGTTTGAGCGACTGCTGGAGCAACTTGACCTGCGCCATGTTCCCTCGCCGGTCCTCGTCATTGACGAGATCGGGAAAATGGAATGTTGCTCAACACGCTTCAAGGATGCAGTGACCGCGCTTCTTGACTCGCCAAGGATCGTCATCGCGACCATCGCCCTCAAGGGCGATGGGTTTATCGAGGGGATCAAGCAACGGCATGACTGCCGGCTGGTGACGGTGACCGAGCTGAACAGAAACCAGCTCGCGGGGTCGCTCGCCGCGGAGGTCCTTCATCGGCTGAAGGAGAAGCAGAGAGCTTGCGGGTCATGAGAGGGTCATGCTGCACTGGGTGTATCTGACATTGCGCGTTGCTCGACTGGTTTAATCCGGCTGCCTCGCCGGAAGGCTCCTATTTCCGCTTGGCCGGAGCGGCCTTCGCCGAATGGACCGGAAACGGACAGAGCTGGTTGATGGAACAGGCCGGGCAATCCGGTTTGCGAGCCAGGCAGACAGCCCGACCGTGAGCCTGAAGGAGATGGCAGAACCGAATCTTGAGCGGATCCGGCACGATGGGATTCAGATCGAACTCGATCTTGTCGGGATTGGTCTGTGTGGTCAGCCCGAGCCGTTGCGCCAATCGGCCGACGTGCGTGTCCACCCCGATCGCCGGTTGACCGAACGCGTTGCCCAGCACGATGTTCGCGGTTTTCCTCCCCACCCCCGGCAGGCTCACAAGGTCCTCCAGCCGGTTCGGCACCGAGCCCTGGAATCGCTCAATAAGCGCATCGCAACACTCCTGGATGGCTTTGGCCTTGTTCCGGTAGAAGCCGGTCGTCCGGATCTCCGCCTCGAGCGTCGCACGCGGAATCCTGGCCCAGTCCTCTGCGCGGCGGTACTTCGAAAACAGCGTCGCCGTCACCTGGTTGACCCGTTCATCGGTGCATTGCGCCGCCAGGATCAACGCGATCAACAACTCAAGCGGCGTCGTGAAGTTCAGCGCCAGCTTGCTGTCTGGGTAGGTTCGGTCAAGGATGCGCACGATCTTCTGGACCCGGAGCCTCCGTTCCCTTGGCGTTTCCTTCGCCGCTGTCTTGGGTGTGAGCTGCGTCATGGCTTCACCTCATCCTCTGGATCGCAGGCATCATGCTCTATTCACTCGATGGCCGTTAGATCGTGCACTAGGCTCACTCCGGCGAGAGAGACGCCTCACGCTTCTGCACCTCGCCGAGCCGTGATCCTGCTCACCATCTCAAATGTCCACCCCGGGACTGACAAATCGGCCGATGCCCTTGATCTTCAGAAGACAATTCTCGACCCGCACCTCCGCCCCCAGGAACGTGTTCGCCAGCCAAGCGTTGGTCTGCACATGATCTGTCTCAGCGGGGATGCGAAACCGGCTTTCCCCCTCCGCGAGCGCCGCGAAGGGGATGATCTGGTCGGCTGCGTACCGATCGAGCGTGGCGCCGGTCTTGACATCCTGCAGAAGCTGCCGGGTCACGAATTTGCCGATAGCCTCCGCAGACCGGCGCAACGCGCCGGCCTGGTCCGCGCCGAGACGGACACCCTCGCCGCAATCCGCAAACAGCGCCAACGCGGCGCCTGCCTGAAGTGAACTGGTGTCGCTTCGCTCCTCGATCTCAGGGTGAAACCCGGCTTCGCCAAGCGCCTGCCTGGCGGACTCGGCCATGCGCCGGCTCACGCGCCGCTCGTCCAAGTGCGAGGATAAGGAAATGCCCCAGATGCGCTTCACCGGCCCCGCTTCCTCGAGACTCAGACTGCGCAAGGGGCGGTTGACCAGCTTCACCGTCAAGGAGAGAATCCCGTGACCTGCCGGCACGTAGCCAGGTCGCTCCATGTGGGCTTCGGCCTCCAGCCCCATGCGCTGCAACAACGGCAACATGACATACTGCAGGTGAAACAACGACGGCGCAAAGTCCTGAAATAGACCCCCGATCAGCTCGACCGACGCCTTTGAGCCACCGAACGCCAGCACCGGCAGGACCGCCAGCGCAAGCATGGTCGTCGAGCCCGCTGAGCCGATGTCCCAGACGTAGTGCCGGCTGGTCTGGAGCGGGCCGGGCTCGAAGGTCACGCCCATCGACCCGATCTCGACGCCTTCCATTTTGGCGTTGACCACCTCGCCGATTGCTTTGACAACCTGAACGTGCTGGGCACGAAGACCAGGATTCGGCCGTTTGATGCGTGCGTTAGTGATATGAACGGGCGTCCCTGTCAACGCGGAGAACATCACCGATTGCCGGACGATCGTGCCGGAGCCGGAATATTGGGAGCCGTCGATCTCGATCATGGAAGGGCCGCCGGCGGGTCACCCACGATAGCATAAACTGCCCGCGTGCCATAGCTCGCTTCGGCGGTACGTGAAATGGCTGGCTCATTGCCGATAACACAACATCGGAGTCAATGGCGCACGGCCTATGCGAGAGGCCGGCGAATATCATCAATTTTCATACAATATCCAATACCCTAGTCAGTGAATGTGTATTCACGGCATCATAGGCTGACAGAAGACTTACAAGTGAAGCCTGCCTATCTCACTCGCCACGACCGCCTGTCCTTCTTACCCATATTTGTTGCTGTTTGCCTCGTGTTCGGCTGCGCGAGTCCGGTGGCCGGGCTGTGGCCACCTCAAAACGAAACGCCCGTCCACACGATCACCGTCTCGCTCGATTCCTGGCATGCCATGATCGCGCTTCCACATGAAAATAGGTCTGCGGACTCGGGACTGAGGACTGAGAGGAACCCCTCTGATTCGGAACCTCAGTCCTCAGCACTCGCTCCTCAGCACCTATTTGAGGAGTGGGGTTACGCCGAGCAGGCCTGGTATCTCGAGGGACGGACCGAGGTCACCGGAATCATCCGGGCCCTGTTCTGGCCGACGCCGGGCGTGATCGAAGTCGGCGTCCACGATCGTGTCTGGGCGGACCGCACGCCGCAACCACCGGCCGAACGGTTCTTCTTTCAGGTCAGCGCCGAGGGCTATGCGCGCCTGCTGCATTATCTGCAATCCTCGATCGCAGACTCCAAGCCGGTCCTGACGGCTGGGTCAAGCCGGTTCTACCAGGCGACGAGGTTCTATCATCTGTTTCACCACTGCCACCAGTACGCCGCCCTGGCGCTCCGCGAAGCCGGCCTTCCCCTCTCCCCCTCATGGGCCCTCACCCGCAACCTCTTTGCCATGCAGCTCCGTCGCGCTGAACAGCTCGCCAAGAAAGCCGCGGCCCCGGAGGCGCCGTAATTCGTTGTTTTCCTCAAAGATGAGAACTGCTGTGAGAGAATACAGACACGAGCCATAGGACATTTGCTCCGCTTTCTCCATGGACCTCAACGTCCTCATCGTCGGCGGCGGGATTCACGGCGTGGGGCTCCTTCACGACCTGGCGACCCGCGGGGTCCACGCGGTTCACCTGGTCGAACAATCCAAACTCGCCTCCGGCACGTCCAGTCGAACCACCAAGCTGATTCACGGCGGCTTGCGCTATCTGGAGCATCTCGGACAATGGGGACTCGTCCGCGAGGGCCCTGAGAGAACGCGCATTGCTCCTACGGCTGCTACCGGGCATCGTGCGCCCACTTCCCTTTCTCCTGCCGGTCTTCAAACAAGGCAGGCCGGCTTGGCTCATCCAAGTAGGGCTCACGCTCTATGATCGGTTCGCCGGAAGTGATGGCTTGCCCGGCGTCCGCTGGCTGGACCGGTCCGAAATCGCTCACCACGCGCCGTACATGCGGAGTGAGAGGGTCGAACGGGATTTGCGCGCGGCCTTTCTCTATGCTGATGCGCAGATGCTCGACGACGTGATCGTCCGGGTTGCCGCTCGAGCAGCAACACGCCTGGGGGTCAGCTATGCGGAACAGACAAGGGTGGATGACATCACGCCTCTCGGCGGAGGGTATCGCATCCGCATGACCTCAGCGAACGGCGTGCAAGAGGTCACCAGCCGCCTGGTCGTGAACGCGAACCTACTGCGGTGGAACGTGCTGCCGCGCACGGTCTGCTTGCTCAACGTTGGTACCCACCTCGTCTTTTCGCCCGAGGTCCTGTCCGCCAAACCCAAAGACTGTGCCGCGACCCTCATGCAACACGAGGATGGACGGGTGGTCTTCTTCATCCCGTGGGAGGACAAATGGCTCCTCGGCAGGACCGAGCGCGGGCTCGAAGGGACACCCGACCGCATGGACTGTCCCCCGGCCGACGAGACTTACCCGATGGCGTTCGCAACGCAACATCCCGACCTTCGCGAGCCGGAGCACAATGTCATGGAAGTCTTCTGCGGGGCCAGAACGATTCCACTCCGTCAACGCGCGCCGGATGTCGGCATCGGGCGGGTCCGGAGCGCCTGGATCCAGGTCCCGTTCGACTCGCCCTTCTATCGGCGTACGTTCGACGGCGATGCCTCTGCGCTGTCTCGCGAGGCCGTCACTGAGGAATCTGCGCCCGGATTGTTCACGATCTACGGCGGCAAGTTCACCACCTACCGAGCCCTGAGCGAATGCGTTGGCGACCGGATCGCGCCGCGTCTCGGCTGCGTCACTCCCTGCGGATGCGCCAACATCGTGAAGTGCGGGTGATCCATCGCCATCAAAATCCGTTCGGTCTGTTTTTGCTGCGAGAGCTGGAAATGATCGTGCACTGCGCCGACGACGAGATCGAGCTTGCCGAGCACGTCGTCCGGCATGTCCAGGCTGCCGCCCTCCAGGATATCCACCTCGAGCCCCTTGAGCAACGTGATCCCGTCCGGCTCATCGTTCAGCTTGTCGATCTGCTCCAGATGCGCCAGCAGCCGCGTGACGTCGAGCCCCTTGGCGACGCCGAGATGCTGAGAGTGATCGGTGATCGCGAGGTACTCCACCCCCCGCTTCTTCGCCCCAAGCGCCATCCTTGAGAGTATTGCAGATACATCAGCTCAGTTACCCCCCCTGGGGATTCCCTTCCGGTACTCCTCCAGGATGGCTTCGGACCCATGCTGGACGATCTCCTGGATCTTGCCGGCCAGATCCTTGCCGATACCGGGCAGAGCGGCCAGATTCTCATATGTCTCAACCATGGCGCTCATCTCCCGGCCGAGGTCGCGGAGCGTGCGGGCGGCGTTACGGTAGGCTCGGACGCGAAAGACATTCGCGCCCTGGATCTCCAACAGATCCGCGATCTCATCGAAGACCAAGGCGATGTCCGCGGTATGGATGGGCATGGTCGTGCACGACGGACGAAGCCCGGCACGGTGGGTCAACGTTAACCGAAATCCTTGGTCTGGCTGGAAACGCCTTCAACCGCCCCTGCACACCCCAGCCGAGAAGCATCAGTACGAGCTTCGGGCGAGAGAGAGGCCTCGAAGGGATGTCGAAGTTGGTTGATACCCTCCCGGCAATAACCCAACGGCAACCACCGGCAAGCGCCGCAGATGGCAGGCAGGTCGTCGCCGCTGATCGAATTCCGAATCCGCTCGAGCAGGTCCACCCAGCGCAATCGGTCCCCCACCTTCAACCCGAGCCTTTGAATGACCACCAGATCCTGCTCGACCATTTCCGCTTCCGATCGTTCGCCATTGAGCCTGCACCCTGAAGATTGTAGGTGGGGACAGGCCGCGCAGATCTCATCCGGAGAGGCGATCACCTCGATCTGACGGTCGGGAGCCTGGGTCAGGGCCTGGTGGATGGCCGCCATATTGGAAATGAATTCGGGACTGTAGCCTTCCCCGCGAAACCCTTGCAGGCACAAGAGCGTATGCCCTCGGAGCCGGATCGGAGGGACCGGATCGTGAGACATGTGAAGATCGGCCATGGCGAGACCAGAAGGTTGAACTCTGTCACTGCGCGCCGGGCAAGTCAACCGCCCCGACCGCCGTCTCTACGGAGCCTCACCCGGTTGCACGGATTTCCGCCGGCGCTTGTTGGAACGGGTGGACTTAGGGTAGGGTCGGAGCTGCGCCATGCCCGCGATTCATCCAGACTTCCCTTGGTGGCAGCGAGCCGTCGTGTACCAGATCTATCCCTGGTCGTTCCAGGATTCCAACGGGGACGGGGTCGGCGACCTGCCGGGCATCATCAGCCGGCTCGATTATCTCAAAGGAACGCCCGACTCACTCGATGTGGATGCTATCTGGCTGTCACCGCTCTATCCCTCCCCCATGCACGACTTCGGCTACGATGTCATGGACTACCGCAACATCGATCCGCGGTTCGGGACCCTGGCGGACTTCGACCGTCTCGTGACGGAAGCCCATCGCCGCGGCATTCGCGTCGTCATGGACCTGGTGCTCAACCACACGTCCGAGCAACATCCGTGGTTCATCGAATCCCGGTCGTCCCGCGCGTCTTCGAAGCGCAACTGGTATTACTGGGCTGACGGCAAGGCAGGGGGTCGCCCACCCAACAACTGGGCCGCGCGCTTCGGAGGATCGGCCTGGACCAGGGACCCGCACACAGGCCAGTGCTATCTGCATTCGTTTCTGCCGGAGCAGCCGGACCTGAACTGGACTAATCCGGCCGTGCGCGACGTGCTCTTCGACGTCGTCCGTTTCTGGCTGGACCGCGGCGTGGACGGGTTCCGGCTCGACGCCATCAACTGGCTCGGGAAAGACACCCGCTGGCCGGACAATCCTCGCCGGCTGGCCTGGCGGAGCTACTATCGCCAGGTGCACCGCTACGACCGCGACCAGCCTCAAGCTCACGAGGTTCTACGGGCCCTCCGCGCGGCGGTCAAAGATCGACCCGAAACGGTGCTCGTCGGCGAGGCGTCATCTGACACCCCCGGCGGGCCCGCGGCATTCTATGGAACCGGCACGGACGAGTTGCATGAGGTATTCGACTTCCGCCTGCTCCGGTCGCCGTGGCAAGCGGACATGTTTCGACGGCTGATTCCGGAGAGCGACCGGGCCGTGCCTCGTGGCGGCTGGCCTACGGTCGTCTTCAGCAACCACGACCAGTCCCGGCACATCGACCGCTACGGCAAGGGGGGAGACCCTGGCCGGCGCGGGAGAGCTGCCGCCTTGCTGCTCTTCACGCTTCGCGGTACGCCGTTTCTCTATTATGGAGAGGAATTGGGGTTGCGCGATGGGAGGCTCCACCGGTCGGAGCTACGCGATCCTTATACGATCCGCTACTGGCCTTGGAAGAAAGGACGAGACCCGGCCAGGACGCCGATGCCCTGGGACGATTCCCCACAGGGCGGCTTCACGACCGGCAGGCCCTGGCTCCCTCTGTCACCAGGGTGGCGGCAGACCAACGTCGCCTGTGAACAGCAGGACGCCGGCTCGATGCTGTCGCTGTACAAGCGGCTCATCAGTTTGAAGAAGAGCTCGCGGGCACTCACCGCCGGGACGTACGAACCGGTCGACGCTGGGCCAAACGAGTGTTTGCTGTACCAGCGGGTGTTCCAGGCAGAAGCTCACGCCGAAGCCATGCTGATCGCCGTCAACTTCAGCGCGCGAGCGCTGACCGTGACGCTCCCGCCGACGATTCCGATGTTTGCGCGCACCGGAACCTTGATCCTCTCCACCGATCCGCAACGGGGTGAGGAACGGTGGACTGCCGACCGATTCCAGCTCGGCCCGGACGAAGGCATCGTGGTTCGGATGGATTAGCCAGCCTTTGAGAAACGACTCCCCACCTGTTTCTGTTTCCCCGACTTGGGCACCCATTGCTGTTGAGCTGCAACGGGTGTGAACGGCGAGGGGATGGGCTGGTACAACTTGATGTGATGGCTTATGCTGAATGTATGGGCAACAAGGTATACCAGACCGTGGCCGAGGCGGTCCGTGCTCTGGAGGAGCGGGGATTCACCGCCAACTTTGAGCTGATCGGCAAGACGTTTCGGGCGATGGAAAGCGGGAAGACTTTCAATCCAGACGACCTGACCATCGTGGAGCACCACCGGTTTGAAGGATCAAGCGATCCCGAGGAGATGGCGGTGGTGTACGCCATTGAGGCCGATGACGGAACGCGCGGGGTCTTGGTTGATGCTTATGGAGCCTATGCCAATCCTGATCTTTCCGCTTTCCTGAAGGATGTACGAATAGACGAAACGTAACTGAGGGGCCACAAAAGGATTCGGCCACTTCTTTGCGCTGCATGCTGACGGCTTGGCGATGCGTGTGACCTGGCCGGCGATCGCCTGCCAGCGATCACCCCGTTTCACCAATACATCCGCAAAGCGGTACTCGCCGCTTACGTCCTGGTCTTTCACTTTCCCCTTGAAGATGCTCTTCCCGGTGATCACCGCGGCGTCGCGCTTGACGTACGCGTCCACCCACTCCTGCTCTAACTTCTTGACCACCTCCGCAGCCTTGGCGTCCTGAACCGCCCCCTTACCTGCTTCTTGGGCCGAAGCTACTGCCCCGGCGGCGAGAGCCAGAACGGTGATGGCGCTCATGTGCATACGCTTCATGATTCGGCCTCCTGGGCCTGAAAAAGACTCCCCCTATTGTTCACGCTCACCAGAACCGTCGGAACTCTGCAGGGCCAAGAGTGCCTCCGCAAGCTCTCGCCGACGAGAGCGGCTGTCCAGACCTTGCGTATGTGTGGCTGGATTGACGACAATTGATGCTCTTGTTGTGAGAAGTCGCCATGCCTGCCAAGCGAATTCCAGTGATCGACATACAGCCGCTCGGCGGCCGGACCCGCCCGCACGACGAGACGATCACGGCGATCGGCGCAGCCTGTCGCGAGTACGGCTTTTTCCACATCATCGGACACCGAATTCCGGCGGACCTGATCGAGCGCGTCTGGCGTGAGACCAAGCGGTTTTTTGCACTCCCGTTGGACGCGAAGCGAGTCGTGTCTCGGTCGAAGGAGAACGCCCGAGGATGGTACAACCGCGAACTGACCAAGAACGCCCGAGACATGAAAGAGGTGTTCGACTTCGGGCATACCCCTCGCCCGGAACTCCTCGACGAGGATCCGGCCAACTGGACACAGGATGGTTTCAACCGTTGGCCCGACGCCCGTCTGTGCCCCGATTTCAGACCCACCATGCAGGAGTACTTCCGCGCGTGCGAGCGGGTCGCGTTCACGCTGCTCGAGGCGATCGCAGAGAGTCTCGGCGTCCCACCCGACACGCTCACCCACGATTTCGTTGGTCGGCACACAAGCTTCGTCAGGCTGAACTATTATCCCTGCCACGATCCGTTGTGCCTGGAGCGGCCTGCCTCCGCAACGGGTCATCTGGGCATCCATCCTCACACCGATGCCGGGGCACTCACCGTGCTTCTCCATGACGACGTGAGCGCCCTCGAGATCAACCTAGACGGCCAATGGATTCTGGTGGAGCCGGTGACGGGCGCCTTGGTGGTCAATATCGGCGACATCGTTCAGGTCTGGAGCAACGATCGTTATCCGGCGCCGGTCCATCGTGTTCGCGCGAGCACGAATCGCGAGCGCTACAGCCTGCCTTTCTTCTTTAACCCGGTCTACGAGGCCATCTATGCGCCGCTTGCGGCCGTCACGAACGAGCAGTCATTGCCCAGATATCGGCCCATCACCTGGGGGGACTTCCGGTGGAAGAGACAGCAAGGCGATTACGCTGACTACGGTCCGGAAAATCAGATCTCAGATTACCGCATTCCCGGTGTCGACGGCGCCTGAGCGAGGAATCTTGTCTTGCCCTTACCCGGAACGGAGCATTCTGCGCCACTTATCCAAAGAAGTATTCTCAAGCCGTCAATCATCACGCGCGAACGGCGGACTTTCGTCTGCCGCAGCCAGACTCATTGGGACCTCTGATCGGCCTGCGGAGTCGCTCAGACGTAGACCGTGTGGAGCTCTCGAAACCGGCCACTAAGTCGCCTGAGGCGACCCTCTCGTATGCCATGAAGACTCCTTCTAGCGCGGGATTCGTCGATGCGTACCGATTGCATCACCCGGAACCCGGGCGGTACACACGGTGGGACTACCGCGCCGGCAATTTTCATAAAAACTTCGGCATGCCCATCGATCACCTGCTCATGACGGCGCCATTAAGACACCGCGTTGTCTGGGCGGAGATCGATCGCGAGGCGCGGAAAGGCAAGCCCGTACCCTCGGATCACGCCCCGGTCGTCATCGACCTCGACCGCCCCGGCTATCCCTTTGACGCCGGCTGGTCTTCGGCCGCTCCGCGAATCGCGGCACGCCTGAAGAAGCAGCGCTGAGCCACAGCTCGGGCTGGACCCTACGGGCGTGACCCTATATGGTTCCTGACACTGTCCCCGATGCTTTTTGTTCTCTCCTGTCGTATTTCTGTCGTGGAAGAAAGACGTGCTATAGCGTAGGATGTCGATAAAAAGGAGGGCGGCCCATGCACCCTAAAGTGATCGGAGAGAACGTCCGTCGGCACAGAGACAAATGCCACTGGACTCAGGAAGAGTTGGCTATCGCAGCGGATATTGATGCACGGACTGTACAGAGGGCCGAGAGCGGACAGATGGTCGCTTTTGATACGCTCAAAGCCTTCGCCAGCGCATTCGACACCACCGTTGACGAGCTAGCCAAAGATCACAAACACCCTGATCCAATTACCATTACATGGCGTTGTCCAGAGTTGGGCGCTATCTGGAGCAAACATATGTCAGACGTGCGCTTGTTAGAGAACGCGCATCTGCCGTGGTACCCCGACCACTGTCGTGAGCACTCAAAATTACATTCGGACTGGCTCTCATCTCATAACACGCATGTCCGGACCTGTCCTACCTGCAGGGACAACAAGGAAAGCCTGCACATTGAGTGGCGTGGCTTCGATGACTGCAAAGAAACAATCGAGGAGTGGGTAGTTGACTCCCGTGTGATCAGTCTAAAAGACGCGTTACACAATGAGGAGACGATCTCACTGGAAGGCGTCCTGACAGAACAACAAATTCTAGCCATCAACGCCCGTTTCCTAGAGGCGGAACACCAATGGGCTTCCGCAGATCTTGAAGCCATAGCGGGGCTTTGGGAGGTTTTGGATCGTGATCTCATAAATATTCTCGAACGAAATTCTCAGACGCACGGAGCATCAAAGCCAGCAGCCCCATACCAAGAGGCGGGGCCTTGTTAGAACCAGAAATTCGGTAACAAGGGGATAGAATTTCGCGTGCGGGGCTGGATGGCTCTAAGAGATTAGCCTGTCCTCTTTTTCTCTTCCCGTGCTGTCCGAGAGAGAACAAAATGGATTTCTGACACTTTCTCCGGCGGTGGGAGTGGCGGCGGCGGCGGCTCTACTGGGCCATCACGCTAACTTCGCGGCTTCCTGATACAGCCTCTTAAGATGATCGTCAGACATATCAACGATCGGCTCATACATAAACGCGTTGACGTGGATGTTTTCCGGGGTCATCAGCGCAACCTGATCCAGCACACGGATGGAGGCCGCGTCGTTTGAAAACTGCGTCTTGAACCTGTCGATTAATACTTGCGTTTGGTTAGCAGTAATTCCCGCAACAAATTTGGCGTCAGCGATCTTCGTCACCATGAACTTTTCCGCGATCATGCGAATGGCAATCGCCAACACGATTTTGTTCTCAAGATTAAGACCGGCCGCAATGCCGAGACACGCGTTGGCCTGCTCGACAATAAGGTCGTAAATCACTTTCGCCGGATCAGCTGAGGTTCCAGAAGTGCCGCATATAGTATTGTAGACTTCGTCAAGCTTCGCGATGTTCATCGTGGGCGTGTCGGACTTCCAATGGAGCATAGAGGTAAGCTGGCAATAACGCGGATCACTTTCGCCGGTTGTCATTTCAATAAGATTCCGAAGGAATGGAATCGACGCGATCTTTTTCTTGGGATCGTCAAAGAAATGAGTTTTCCAGTCATTCGCGAAAATGTTTCGGATGCCAGTAGCCTTCGCCAGCGTTATGCCGTTCGGATTCTTTGAGGCCATAAGGCAGTACGGATAGCGGACGAACCGCCCTTCCAACGTGCGGAAGAAATCGAAGTTGTGCGTCATGATTATGAGTTTGAACAGACCGTTCTCGCTAATCTCCTTGAGGTAGTGGATGATCGCGTACTTATTCTGGTAATCAAAGGAATCGGCAATGTCGTCCACGAGAAGGAGGGTTTCGAGACCGTCCTTCCGCCTGCGTTCGACCTCAAAAATCACGTTCAGGATATAGAGCGCCTTGCGCTCGCCGGTGCTCAGAACCTGAAGCAGTTTCGGCTTTTCGACTGGCGCATTGTCTTTGCCATCCCAATAGGTGAAGCCAAGGTCCACAATCGGCTCGTAGCCGAGCATCACCGCAGTTCGGTTCCGCGCTTCCAACTTGAACGGAACGACAAACCTGTCGTTAAAGATCGCGATTACATGTTCCCATTGTGTTCGCTGCTTCTGCGCTTCGGCTTCGATCTCCTTTATGCGTTTTTCCGCAGACTCGTACGTCTTCATCATTTCCAGATATAGCGGCTCGTTGGCCTTGATGTAGGATTTGAGAACGTCTTCCTTGAACTGGTCCAGGTTGTTCATCCGGGATAGCAGAGGCTCGTTGAATTGCAGGTAGCGGCAAAAATCCCTGACGGCGGCGTTCTTCTCAAGCTGCTTGGCCACGGCGTCGAACTTCTTGCGCAAGTCTTTGTCGGCCATCATTGCCGCCTTTTCCTGCGCGATAATGTCTTCAAGTTCCTTCTGGGTATTAATCTCCTGTGACTTGCCAGTTGCCTTCAGGGTGACAGTGTGCTTCGCCTCAAAGAAGCCGTTATCGGCAAGGTGTTTCGCGATCTGAGCCGCATTGTAGTAGTCGAACGTTCCCTTCTTGAAGAACGTGGACGCATCAAGTAGTTCGTTGTAACGCCGTACATAATCTTCGACAGCACCCTTTATATCCTTGTTACCCAGCGCGGTCATGACCTGGTCATTGAAAATCACGTCGTATTCCACATTCGCAAAAGGTGTTTCCTTCTGGTTCTGGACCTCCTTCTTGATGCGCGCGACGGCATCGTCAAATTTGTTGGCGCTCGCGGTGAATGCGGACGAAATTTTCTCCTCGAAATTTAACCGGGAATTAGCCTGCTTCCGGATGGCCTTAAGGAACGCTTCCTTGGTTTCGTCGATTGCGACGTGAAGCGCGTCGTATTCTTTCTTGAGTTTTGCATCCACCAAGAGCGTGGCGGTCTTCTCAGTTGGACCGAATTGCTCATCGTATGGCCCGACAACGAGAACGCGCTCCCCATCGATCTCCTTGTCAGCCTCGTCGGCAATTTTCCGGTACGTCTTCCGCGTTGGGAAAATACGATCCTCGGAACTCTTACCATTGGCAGCGTCTTTGAAGGTCTGAGCCAACGAAGATTTCATGACCCCGTTGGGGGCATAAATTGCATAGACAGGGGTGTTCCGGAAGTCCAAGGTGATGCGTAATGCTTTGATTCCGTAACAGTTTTGAAGGTCTATGGTGACTTGATCCATGAGATGCCTCTGCTGTAGAACGCCTAGAATTATGGCACCCTACTCCTTGCGGTAGGCGTATTCAAGGGTGACGTTCCCTTCTCCAGGTGGTGGCCCAGAACAGCACCGCCCAGGCGAGAACGCCGACGGACTGCCACGATCTACTCCCTAACGCGCTCCTCTACGCGCGAATGCCGCCGCCTCCAACCACTCTAAGGACGGTATGCATAGAGAATTAGCGGCTGTTGGAGCAGTTGTGTGCGCCGAAAGGGTGCGGCCTGCACCCCAGATGCCGAGAACTGTCTGAGCCGTATCTGAGCGAAATGCGATTAATGATGCGAAACCACCATCAGGGCGCTGCGATCCACAAGCGATTGCAGCGCTCCACTTCGTCTCGTTTAGCTGAAGGGTGCTGTCGAGCGGGATGGTGGACCTCGCGTCGCGAATTGCGGAGGTTCGGGCACCCGTGCTTGCGGAACAGGTGCGGTCCGCGCCAGCAGGCGCCGAAGACTATCGGAACAGAAACCGGTTCCTGATACCGTTTCTGCTTCCCCACTTTTCGGCCGGCCCACCGAAAAATGTTCTCCCGGAACCCAGAATCCTGAATAGATCCGGCGTCGGCATCACGCTGGCGCCTTGATGGGAACGTCCTTGATCCGTCGTGCCAGTTGCCTGGTACGGGTGAGGTCACTTCCGCTGAAACCCTGGGGCATAGCTAGCAACTGCTCTTTTATCTCATGCTTCTTTTGGTTTCCCGGACCAGTAGAGACCGGGTAACGACCCGCCCATTTAACTGCAGCCTCCAGTGTCTTTAAGAGTTCTTTTTCACCATTATCGACAGCCAGCCCTACACCCCTTGTGACCAAGTCCTCTAAGTCGTGGGTATTCAATCTATTGGGAAGCCTTCCACTTTTGAGACGCAATCGGTCATCCTTGCTCAGCTTGGTCACGACATGGGCCTTGCAGAGATTTTCAATGGCAAAGCCATAGAGCATCATGAAGATGTTCTGGTATTGGCTTCCAACCAAGTCTGACAAAGAAAAAGTAGCCTCTTCGTCCAACTCATCCAGTTTTTTCCAGAACTGCTCGATGTCTGGCGCAAGGCGCTCCGCTGCCGACATGAGATGATTGGCTGTCGCAATCCAACGATTTGGATCAAGAACATGTTGAGCGAAATAAGTGCTCAGATCATCCTGCAGCCTGGCCATGGGCACCCCCCCCAAAACTCCCGACTCAGCCCTTTAATTTCCAGGTGAGTTTTGACCCATCACTCGAACCCGAAAAAGTAGCAAGAGTATGACCACACTGACACTCAACCTCCCCATTTACCGAATCCTGCAATGGACCAGTTGAGGACAATCGAACTTTCAAGCTTCCTGTATGACAAGGGCTGATGTCCGGGTCAT
>WBZO01000135.1_pt1:65000-196752 | contig 196752 bp, 184 predicted proteins | sample 5204261 | NCBI WGS metagenome assembly WBZO01 (sample SAMN12412400, study PRJNA552823) | activated sludge metagenome | isolation source: activated sludge from anammox sidestream of wastewater treatment plant... | place: USA: North Carolina | collected 2017-09
GCATCAAGAACGTCAAGTGGATCACCGAAATCGAAGTCTACGGAGGTGACTACAAGGGTTACTGGCAGCGTAAAGGCTGGACAGACGACGGCACGATCAAAGTGTTCTCGCGCATCGACAGCCCCGGCCATTACCAAGCTCTCCGCGGCCCGGAGCGGCAATTCCGCGGGATCGCATTTGGCGGCCCGAATACCATCGAAAAGGTCGAAATCAGTTTTGATGCGGGCCGGAGCTGGGATGAAGCCGAGTTGGAGCCGCCGCTCTCTCCCTATTCGTGGGTCATTTGGAATTACACCTGGCGCCCGCCCAAGCGCGGCAAATTCCAGGTCGTCGTCCGGGCCACCGACGTCAAGGGCCGGCTGCAAATCGCCGAGATCGCCCGCCCCATGCCCGACGGCGCCTCCGGCTACCACACGATCATCGCCGATGTGGAATCCATTGAGACCGCCAAATCCGTCTAGCCCGCCACGTTCGCGTGCATGCCCTGCCCGCCATGTCGCATGATCAGGATAAACCCACCACGATCAAACACCCCTTTCTCGCGGTCACCCTCGCATTCCTAGCGGTCGCGCTATTGCCGTTCTTAGTCTACTCCCTGGCCCCGGCCGATCCTTTGGCCGCGGGCCACGTCGTCTATTCCGCTGGCAAGGAGCGCGTCACGTTGCTCCATCCCACCCGTTATGAACGGTACGGATACGACGCCACCTGCATTCTCGAAGCCAAAGAACAGATCATCATCATGGAGAGTCCGGCCACGCGGATTGACCATACGTTGATCGCCCGCATGCACGAATCGTCCGATCCGATTCAATTCCCTTACTGTCCCCCGCGTGCGGAACTGATCGTGCAGGTGCATCAAGTGAAGGCGAAGGAGGGGCTGCTGACGGTGATGAGGGATGCGGTGAGAAGCATGATCGGACGATAGGCAGATTAGGTAGCATAATCGTCGTGCTCGCAGTGGCCAATAGGGAAGGATACGACCTCTCGCTTCCGCACCTCTCGCGGCAGCCCTCCACGGCGCTCTGAAGCGGAAGCCTTCTGAAATTCTCTCAGCCACGATCCTCGATCGCGGTGCTTCGGTCAGTTCCGGCTTTCCTGCTTCAGCCGCCGGGTGGCCCCAGCCGCTCCGGCGCAAGTCAGTCGTTGCCGCATCCCTCCCTTTGAGGAGAGTGGGCGGGGACAAGCCACCAATGGACTTGTCCCCGCTCGGAGCGGTATTACCGCAGGACAAAAGGGGTAGAGGAGCGGTAAGCTCCCCAAAGCCGAGAAGCTCCAAGAGTCAGGTGCTTTGCTTTCCATAGTACTCATCAAGAGCCGAACGAAACTTCTCTATTGCGTAATCGCGCACAATTCTAACCGATTCTTGCTTACCTGCTTTGTACTTCTCGATCATTTGTGACCAGTTGACTCGCACGCTTCCAAGATTTTGCCTGAGCACTGGATGCTCTTCTACTCTTCGTTGCGGATGCTCGAGTAGCAGATCATCAAACGACATTAGGGACGTATATCTGGTTGATAGCACGACCCAATAGGGAAAGAGTCCATAAAACGTCACGAATGCCCCCAGGATAGGGTCCTGCGGATGTCCGATTATTGCCACTCCGTGATTCGGAAGCGGAAAATTAAGTGATCCGTTCAACAACTGAAGGTCCGAGACCAGTCCGCAGCACAGGGAAGCTCCTTCCCCGTCTCGGATAAACCGTCGTATATCATCAAATTCCTGGCCCAAAAAAATTTCCGATGCTCGAATTTGGCTCAGCCGCTCAAAGGCAACTTTCGCAGCCAAACGGCGAAATTTATCGCCGCAGAGATTAAGCTCGATCCTTACTTCTGACTCCGCGGTATTTCCCAATGGGAGTTCAGTCCATTGGACAGATGGATACTTCCTTTCGATCTCCAACCTCTTTTCTTCAACCTGATCGCCGCGTCCGATCACCGAAAAAGATTTACTACTACTCTTCTTGTCGGACTTAAGCACCATGGGGCCGACGGGAGTGCCTGTCTCATCAAGCACGACATCCCCCTCCAGTCCCGCGATCCGCAGGACCGCCCGCAGACGAGGAACCTTCCCTCTTCTACTCTCAATGCGCCAGATGTTTTGGAAGAAAGCCAGACCTCGAATCACGGGATTTTCAACCTGACTATTGATCTGGTTGTTACAAGTCACGCAGACCGTATTCGTCGTATAGGACAATCCTCCGATTGCATCCGGAAAACAATGAGAGACAGATGGCGGATTACTGCCGGCCAGTTCATTGCGACAGTAGATGCAGAGATTGGGCATATTCATCGCACTACCAATGCTATCTTGGGTGCACTAAGGATACGTAACTATTCCAATGAGAGGGTACGGGCATTTAAGCTCCAATGCACCATGGCAACGATGTAGATGTCCTGCACATTGAAGATAACGGCGCGGAAGGGGAGAACCGCAGGCTCATGAAGTTGAAGCTGAAATTGAAGAAAGGAACAGAGCAACTCTCAGGTGCGATTTCTTGAAGAGGCTATGCAGAAACGCTTCCGGTCGAGTCGTATAGTGACCGCGTTTCTCATGTCACCTAATGTATTACAGATTCGAGGCCAGCGCGAGTCAGAGGCCTCCAAACTCTCCGTACCACCAAAATTCACTTCCTCGCCTTGATTTCGCCTGCGCCTCCGTCTACAGTCCCCTTCGCTGCACAAGTCAGACCCCACGGAGTCGGACATGGGCGAAACTCGGGTTGATCTCGAACATCTGCTGGAGGACCTGCGGGACGCCTATCCCTCGAGCCTCGAAGAAACGATTCTTACGGAGATCATCGCCAACTCGCTCGACTCCGGGGCCGACCGGATCGCCCTCGCGGCCGATCCCGCGTCGTCCACTCTGACCGTCATCGATAACGGCTCCGGCATGCAGCGAACGGCGATGCGCCGGTATCACGATATCGCCTCCAGCACGAAAGTGCGCGGGCAAGGCATCGGGTTTGCCGGCGTCGGGATCAAGCTCGGTCTCCTGGTTTGCGAGGAAGTGATGACGGAAACCAGGCGCGGCAAGACTCATGTGGCGACACGTTGGCATTTGGCGTCGCACCACCGTGCGCCTTGGAACTGGATGCCTCCGCCGGGACTGGTCGGTGAACAGGGCACCGCGGTGCGGCTCAAGCTCAGGACCCCACTGTCTCCGCTGTTGGACCCCGGATTCATCGAAGGAGCGCTGCGTCGGCATTTCCAACCGTTGCTGGAACCGTTGTTCGATTCCATTCTGGCTCCTCACTACCCAAAAGGCATTGCATTCGAAATCGATGGGCGGGTGATCGAACGGCATCCCGCGCAGGCGCCCGATGAAGCGCCCTTAGCGATTCGCATGGCCCGTCGGCGCAAGCCTTCGGCGGTGGGATATCTGCTGCGCCAAGCCGCACCGTTGCCTGAGGATCAACGGGGCGTCGCCGTCAGTACATTGGGCAAGGTCATCAAACGAGGGTGGGACTGGCTGGGTCTCACTCCGTCACAGTCCGAGCGGATCACCGGCGTGATCGAAGTGCCGGATCTGGCCGCCTCGCTCACCCTCAACAAGGGAGATTTTATCCGGACGGGCGCCCGAGGAGCGACCTATCTCGCCTATCGCAAGGCGATCCAAGAAGCCGTCTCCCGGCAACTGGAGACCTGGGGCGATGCGCGCACCGGAACTCCGGAAGCCTCGTCCCGCCTCATGCGTCCGCTGGAACGGGACCTGGACCGTGTGCTGGAAGAATTGTCCGATGACTTTCCGTTGTTGGCCTCGCTGGTCGAGCGCAAGGCCGGAGGCCAGAAGCGGCTGCCGATCAAGAGCGGGAATCTTGACCTTGAAAGCAACAGCTTCACGGCGGTGGCAACCCCGCCAGCCGGTGCAGGACCGACCGACAGTGCGATTCCCGATCAGCCACCAGCAACGGCTCCGCCGCCTGAACAAGACGCCGCAACGACCGAGCCGCCGAGTCCCTCGGTCCCACCGCCGGCCTCCACCACGTTGCCGGGCCAGGGCCGTTCCCGTGCTCCAATGCGGTATGGGCTCGGAATTCAGTTCGAGGATCGGCCCGACGATGCCGAGTTGGGACGGCTCGTCGAATCCACCGTCTGGATCAATCAGGCCCACCCCGCATACCGGCGAGCGTTGGCCTCCCGCTCCGTGGGCTACCACATTTCGCTCGCCGTCGCCCTCGCGCTCGCCCCGCTGGCTGTGGAGCCGGCTCAGGAACATACCTTCCTCACCAGATTTCTTGCCTACTGGGGCCAGGCACTTGAGCAGCCGCAAGGTGGCCGGCGACGCAGGCGATGACAATCGCATCGAAGCATCACGTGGCGACCGTCAACCCCAGCCCTGGCGCAGTGTTGAGTGAATCAATCGCGATCCGTCCTTCTTTGCTGAACATCAGAACCGGCTGGCAGATCTCGCGTTCCAACAGGTAAGTCCCGAAGGCCCCTTCTTGCGCGACCACCATATCTCGATAGGCATTGGCCACGGTAAGAGCGGCTCGTGTGAGAATGCTGGTTTCCCCGACCTGTGCGCCGACGATGATCGGTATGCCGACCTCCTTCGCCCGTTCCGCCACGGCAAGCGATCGCAGCAGGCCGCCCATCTTGGAGATGCGAATATTGATGATCCAGGTCGATGGCGTATCCTGAATCGACGCAAACTGTTCGGTCCGAAGAAAGCTCTCATCCAGGATGATCGGAAGCCCCAACTCCCGCGACAAGACCCGACAGCCATCGTAGTCGCCGACTTGAAGTGGTTCTTCTATCGCCCAGAACGGATAGTTCAAACGCTCGACATAGTCGGAGGCTTCCTGCGGGGTCTTCCACAGATTATTCGCGTCGAGACGGACAGGAAGTCCCGGATCCGAGGATTCTTTGAGACGGTCGATCTTGTGCCGGTCCATCGGAACATTTCCGGTCACCTTGATCTTGAAGTCGGTGAAGCCGATGGCAAGGTATAGGGCCAGTTGTTGCTGGAAGGTCTCCGGGTTGTCGGTTCCCAACACCGCGGAATAGCGGAAAGGCCCCGATAGGCAGGGGACCGAAAGCAGCGACTCGATCGGGCGGCACAACTCCTTCCCCAACAGGTCGAGACAGGCCGTTTCGAGCGCGCACCAGGCGGCGGGATTGCAGTCGATGAGTGCTTCATGGCTTGCCGCCCAACATCGCAGATCATTGAGAGTGGACCATTGTTCCCAGATGCGTCGATGAGTTTCGACAAAAGCCCTGGCTGATTCCACGGATTCCCCCGTCACATAGCGCCGCGGACAGCCTTCTCCGACCCCCACCAATCCCTCTGTGGAATGGGCCGTGACCAAAACGCTCTCGGTGACGGACCGGGAGGCGGACGCATGACTCACGGTCTGCTTGAAGGGAATCTCAAGGAACGTCAGATGGAGGCTGCTGATCTTCAATGGGACGATTCCCTCGCGTGGGATGTGAAACCAAACTGGCACTCGTGGGCATACTGCAGCCGCACAAGTTTAAATTGCGCTTCCCGTTGCCCGTTCTGGAGGCAATGTCGTTTATAGGCCTCGCCGGTGCCGGGCTCGAGCAGGCACACGTGCAGAAGCTGTAGCCGGCCGCTCTCTCGCTTTGCCTTGTACTCGACGTTCAGTCCAGCCAGTCGCTCGTCCACCATGCGCTCGAGACAGGGTTCGTCAGGCGGAGGCTCCAGATAGAGCCGGTATCGACCTTCATCCACATCCGCGAGCATCATGAAGAACTCACAGCTTGTCCCGACTGACTTTGCCACATCCTCGACCGCCTGGATCACCTGATGCTCGTAGACTTTTTCTCCCGTGATGTTGGTAACGCCCTTTCCCTTTTGGACGAAGCGAATCGCCGGCGTCTGATTGAACCGCCCCGTCACCTCCACGATGTCGTTCATCGCATAGCGGTACAGGCCGTTGGAAGTTGTCACGATCACGGAGTATTTCCGTCCCTCTTCGAGTTGGTCGAGCGTCACGGTGGGCGGCTGATCCCGTTCCCAGTGATGGGCCTCCACAAACTCGAAGACCTGCTCATGCAGGGTCGGCACACAACGATTGCGCACCACGTCGACATTCAGGCTTCCCAGACATTCGCTCGAGAGGTACCCCATTTCAATGATGGCGGCACCTTGTGGCAACAGGGCCGTCAGCTTCGGAATCAACAGCGCGCAATTGCCTCCGGTCCAGGTCACCACCGCGCGAAGAGACGGCCAGAGCGACGCCAACGTCAGGCGATCCTCCTGTCCGATCAATGCCCGCAGGTGGGACAGCCGCGCGGGCGAGGCGGCCGGCAGCGGCACAGGGGCGGCTCCAGCATGACCCCGTCGGGATGACAGCGCTTCGATCAGCTCGGGATATTCCCGGCGGATAACTTCCAGCAACTTGAGAATGGTCGAGGGATTGGGCGTAGCGAGGACAGACAGCGACGGCTCGGCCAGCGCGCAGGCCGCAATATGCCGATACTTCTGACCGTAATCCGCGAGCCCGCGCACGGCATCCGGCAAGCAGGATTTTCGCCGGATGGCCCAGGGGAGCGAATCCGTCATGACACCGGACATCGCCCCGTAGCCGGTCCCGGTCGGCAGGTGCCCTTCGATCGTCGCACCCGCGATGACCAGGGTCTTTCCTTGGTAGACCCCTGGCGCCCCTTGATATTGCGCAAAGGCGAAGAGTCGTTGATAGAGCCTGATCCCGCGAGCCGTGTCGCTCAGAATCGGAATCAGCTTCGGCTTCCCCGTGGTGCCGCTCGTCTGCGCGTATAACAAGGGCGGATCGGCGTTGACTCGGCGTTCGCTCGTCTGTTCCTGGCCCTCGATGTAGGGCCGCAAATCCTCATAGACCTGGATCGGCACGGCCCGGCGATAGTCGTCGAACGTGCGAAGAGCCCGAAACCGGTGCTGCTGTCCAAAGGCCGTCTCCGCCTGCCTGGCCAGAATGCGTTGGAGCAGGGCCTCTTGAACCGGTCCGGGACGGCAGGTCTTCCGAATGAAGGGAGCCCAGTCCCGCCGCTCGATCACCCACATGGAGGCGCGAACGGCCGCGTTGAGCAGGCGATCGTGCATCTGCCTCAGGCCGCCCGCTGATCGAGATGCCGGGTGAAGGGTGCGGCCATTTGATCCATGAATCCCTCAGGATACCGTCGATTGACCAGACCCAAGGTCTCGACCTCCTGATCTGCCGGCAAATATCGTGAGCCAAATACGAGGTCCCAGATGATGAGGTTGTTGCCGTAATTGCGGTTGGATTCGTCCTTCACCATGGAATGGTGCCAGCGATGCAACTCTGGCCCGCTGATGAGGTAATTCAGGAGGCCGAGCCGCACATCAATATTGCAATGCTGGAAAAAGCCGTTGACCGCATATCCCACGAAGTACAGGCTCAGGACGTCCTCGCCGACTCCCAGCACGATAAAGGGCACACTGTCAAAGAGGAACTGCAAGGCCTTGTCGATGGGATGAAACCGCCCGACGTTGAGCCAATACAGCTTGTGCGGTGCGTGGTGCACCGCATGAAATCGCCAGAACGGCTCCCATTCGTGACTGAGGCGATGGAGCCAATACCGCATCCCGTCCGCAAGCACGACCATCCACCACGCTTGCCATCCGACCGGCCAGTACGAAGGCCACCAGGCGCGCAGGGACCAGGTTTCCCCCTGGAGCCAGTGGAAGATGACCAGCACCGCGGCAAACGACAAGCATTTGGGCAACAAGACCTGAACGGTCGTCAGGAACAAGGAATCATGGGCCACCTCGCCCGGGGAGGGTCGCCACGCTCGCCGATAGGGCAGATACAGTTCGAGCAGGGTGACGAGCAGCGCGCCCAGCGTCACCGGGACGTAGGCAGCCATAAGGGATCCGACATCTCGATCAATGAGAACGAAGTGGAAGGCGACACAGACCGTCATGACGACCGGATAGGCGCCATATTGCATCAGCCGCTTCATAACACTCCCTCACGGCTCCGTTCAGTCCTCTCTCGGCGACAGGCAGAGTGAAGACGGCCGTAGAGCAGCACAAAGGCCGCCAGCACGAGGTGGAACAGAGTGGGGAGCCTGGCGCCGAACCAAAAGTGATCCGGGGCCAGGAACACCCCCACCGCCAACCGCAGGGCCATCACGCCGAAATAAACCAGCCCCAACGCCAACAGGATTCTTCCTTTCCGTGGCGACAACACGACTGAACCAGCCAGCACCTTCCAGACGGCGCCGAGGCACAGACCGATGATGATGAGTTGGATGAGGACGAGCGCCGGATAGGGGAGCACCCCGCTGTGCCAGGCGTCAAACGGCGGGAGAAACCGAACGGGAACCCACGCTTGAATGAGCTGAGCCAGGACCCTCCCGCTGAACAGGATCAACAGAACCAAGAGCACATACCCGTAGGACCTGAGCGGAAGGGAGCATGGTTGGGCGGTTTGCGGGTCGCTCATTCCGCCTTTATTGTAGAGGGGTGTCTCCGACGGACAAGCAAAAAGCAGATTACCAAGCCGTCATCCCGGCGGTCAGCCCAGCAACTCACCCAGCTCGCGCTTCGTCGCCGGCCGCCATTCGCCGGGCCGAAGCGTCCCCAAGGTGATCGGCCCGATCGCGACCCGGACCAGCCGTAATGTCGGATGCCCGACCGCAGCCGTCATTCGACGCACTTGACGGTTCTGTCCCTCTCGGATCGTCAACTCCAACCAGGCAGTTGGGACACTTTTTCTGTATCGAATCGGAACAGGACGCTCGGGCAGTTCCGGCTCGTCGGACAACAGCCGCGCCTCGGCTGGTCTCGTCCGCACACCCTTCAGCATGACCCCCTGGCGAAGCCGACGCAGCGCATGCTCGTCAGGGACTCGCTCCACCTGAACCAGATAGACCTTCGGCCAGGCATGCTCTGGATCGGTGACGCGATGGATCAAGACGCCGTTCGACGTCAGGATCATCAGCCCCTCGCTGTCGAAATCCAGCCGGCCGGCCGCATAGACGCCGGGGAGCTTGATATAGTCCGCCAAGGTCGGCCGTCTCTCCGGATCGGTAAAACAGGGCAGCACGCCGTACGGTTTATTGAAGACGATGGTAGGAGCTGGCGTGGTCAGGTCCATCCGGCGTGGTCGCGGTTTCAGAGTCCTGTGCACTGGTGTTGACTTCACGCGGCAGTCGGCGACCTCAGCTGTGCCGCTTGGTTCGCCGGGGGAGGTGCGAATCTGGTCGGATGGTCGCGAGTGGATTTCCGGAAAGTCCTGCGGCGGCCTTGAACATTCCGCGCGTGACGCAGCCTGCACCGCCGCAATTTCGGCGCGGGCCATTACAGGCTGATCACACGACGCCGGAGTAATAACGCAAGATATTCGAGACCGAGATTAGGCCGGTGATCTCTCCCCGGTCCGTGACGGCTAGGTGCCGAGTGGCCCTGTCCTTCATCATCCGCACGGCCTCGATGATCGGCCGATCGCCTTCAATGGCGGGGATCGGACTGCGCATGCAGGCCTTCACCTTGGTGATCGCCGGATCCAAGCCTTTCGCGACGACCTCGCGGGCCAAATCGGAATCCGTGACCAACCCGACAAAGGCCTTGTCGTCGGTCACCAGCAGCGACCCGACCGCCCATTGCTGCATAAGCCGGCCTGCCTCCTTAAGGGAAGCATTCACGTGCACGCTGCGCAGCTCGGACGTCATATGATGAGCCACATGGGGTCCGATCACGGCCTCGACATCGTGCCCGCTCTGAGCGACGACCGCCGCCCGGTCGGCTTCCAACTCGGCAATGCAGCTTTCCAGCACCCGCTTGCGCTGGTTGAGACTTTCCCGCTTGTGATCGCGGGTGGTCTCCCCGCCCTCCGGCGCCTCGTCAGGAAAATTTACGAGCCCGGCGGCGGCTCCGAGCTGCGCATACTCATAGGCTTCCACCATCCTGGACGTGTCGCCCAAGGCCTCTCGTATCAGTTGCTCTGCCTTGGAATCGAAGTCGTCGAGCACCTTGTCCTGATGATCTTTCCATTCGGCGATCAAAGGCACCAACTGCGCGAGATGTTGCCGAAGCCGGTCGATGCTGCGATCCAGAGAGGCTGTGCGCGAAGAGCCAGGCGTGGTCTCGTTGATCATACGCGACCCCCTTGTGGTGAGAATGGCCATGATGATACGCCCGATCACCTGATCTCGACAAGAGCCCTGGTTATCGCTTCGCCCCCGGCAGGGCTTGATAAAAGCCGTTGATCTGGACCAGTTCGATGGGCATGCCGTACAAGGACGTCAGCGCGTCACTTGTCAGCACCTGTACCTTGGGACCGTCGGCGACGACCCGTCCACCTTTCAGCAGCACGACACGCCCGATTTCAGGAGGAATCTCATGGAGATGGTGGGTCACGAGGAGCAAGGTCTTGCCCGCACGCATCAGTTTCCGCATCGTCTCGAGGTAGGCAAAACAGGCCGGCAGGTCCAGTCCGCTGGTCGGCTCGTCAAAGACCAGCACCGCCGGATCATGCACCAACGCCCGGCCCAGCAGGAATCGGCGCTGTTCTCCGGTCGAGAGCGTGCCGAAGGGCCTGGTGATCAGATTGCCGACGCCCACCATGTGCGCGATCTCCTGCGCCCTGATCCATTGCTCAGAACCGAACCGTTGATGATCATAGGTGCCGATGCTCGCATAGTAGCCTGAGAGGATCACATCCAACCCCGAGACATGCTCGAGATACCGGTGCTGGAGGTCATGGGAGACAACCCCCAAATGCTTCCTCAACTCCCACACGTTCCATCGATCGCTCCCAAACAGGCTAACCACCGTTTCGTCGTCAGGAGCCGGGTGCAGCTCGCCGGAGAGCAGCTTCAGCAAGGTCGATTTCCCCGCCCCGTTCGGGCCGAGGATGGCTGTATGTCGTCCTTGCCGAAACGAGAGGGTCAGACGGTCGAACACCTTGCTGTTGCCTTTGAAAGCCGTGACATTTCGCAGTTCGATCATCGGCGTTCGCTCGATCACAGCCAAAGACTCCGCTTCATCTCGCCTGCCGAGCTTAGCCGGGAGGGAATCGATCCTGCAATCGCCGCAGAAAGCCGATGGATCAGAAGGCCATGGCACATCGACGTTCCGCCTCCTTGATCCGGGCGTTCTTCATATGCTGTGCTAAGACCTCGTTCCGGAAGAGGGTGCGGCCATGCGATGGGAGGGGCATCGTCAGAGCGACAACATCGAAGATCGCCGCGGAATGGGTCCCATTCGTCCCGGAGTCGGCATCGGGCTCGGCGGGATTGTCCTGGTGCTTGCCGTCAGTTTCTTCACCGGGACCAATCCCCTTCAGATCCTGAACATGATCGGCGGCCTCCAGGATGGTGCTCTCCAATCAGCGGTCGAGTCTCCGGGCCCGGCACAGCCACCGCAGGATCAATTGGGGACATTCGCCTCCCTCGTGCTGGCCGACACGGAAGACACCTGGCGTTCGCTGTTCTCACAGAAAGGCCGCTCTTACAAAGAGCCCCGCTTGGTCCTCTTCACCGGTGCGGTCCGTTCGGCCTGCGGCACGGCCTCTTCGGCGGTCGGACCCTTCTATTGCCCCGGTGACCACAAGGTCTATCTGGACCTCGCCTTCTTCCAAGAGCTGTCCCAGCGGCTGGGCGCTCCAGGAGACTTCGCGCAGGCCTACGTCATCGCCCATGAGATCGGCCACCATGTGCAGAACCTGCTCGGCGTGGCCGAGCAGGTGGCCCATCGGCAGCGCCAGACCTCCGCAGCCGAGGCGAATGTGCTGTCGGTAAAGATGGAATTGCAGGCGGATTGCCTGGCCGGAGTCTGGGGCCACCACGCTCGTCGCGAACGGCGTGTGATTGAGCCGGGCGATTTCGAGGAAGGGCTGCGGGCGGCGGCCGCCATCGGCGACGACCGGTTGCAACACAGGTCGCAGGGGCACGTGCAGCCGGAAAGCTGGACGCACGGCTCGTCGAAGCAGCGGGCAACCTGGCTCCGGCGCGGCCTCGAATCAGGCGATCCCGCCGCCTGCGACACGTTCGCCGATCCCGCCGCGTAGCTCGGAGAAACGGGACGAATCGTGATAGTCTCTCCCTGGCTGCGGACACCATTCTCTCATTTTCACTCAAGTCTCCAGCCTGTTGACCGATACAGTGAGGCAAGAGCAGCAGAACAGTCTCCTCGTGTGACCACACACAAACATGATGAGCTGCACTCAGAGCTCCATGCCAGCTCGATACACGATCACCCGAACAATTCCGATCTGATGTAACCGCTCAGCCCGATGCTGAGCGCATACCGAGAGCTGAAAGGCCACCGACACATGGACTCCAAACGGAAGATCGTTCCCGTGAACGCCTCCAGAGATTTTTTCATCAACGAACTCTTTTTCTCGACGACCACTCACAAGGGCATCATTGTGTCTGGCAACGAGGTGTTCGCCCGTGTCAGCCACTACCGGCTCGAGGAGATGATCGGCCAGCCGCACAATCTGATTCGTCACCCCGACATGCCGCGCACCGTCTTCAAGTTGCTGTGGGACTATCTCCTCGCTGGGAAGTCGATCGCGGCCTATGTCAAAAACATGGCGTCTGACGGCCGCTATTACTGGGTTGTCGCGCTCGCCACACCAATCGAGGGGGATGGCTTCTTGTCCGTGCGATTCAAGCCGTCGAGTCAGCTATTTGCGCTCATCCCGGATATCTACAGCGAGTTGCGCACCATCGAACAGATGCACGAAAAGCAAGGCGACGGGCCCAAAGCCGGTATGCAGGCCGCCGGGGCCAAACTCGGCGAGATCCTGCAGGCGAAAGGCTTTGCCGACTATGACGCGTTCATGCAGGCCCTGCTCTATCAGGAACTGAACAGCCGGGACGGCATCCTGGCTCGTGAACATCTCACTATGTTCCCGCCGCTGACGCCGCGGCGTGCCGAGGAGGACCCGCTCGACGCCGCGCTCCGTATGCTGTATCAAGATTCCCAACAGATGTACCAGCACATCAACGGGGTGTACGCCCAACTCGATGAGTATGTTCACCGTAATGAGGAGCTCTGCACGCAATCACGCGCGATTCTCTCGTTGACCCGTGAATTCCAGCTCATTTGCCTGAACCTTTCAGTGGCATCGAGTCGGTTGGCGAATGCCGGCCATACGCTCACCGTGATCTCTGCACACCTTCGCGAAGCTTCCTCCTGGATTGCCAGCATCGTCTCCGGACTCGCCGCGCAGGCGGCCAAGATCTCCCAATATCTTGGGCAGACAGTGTTCGGCTTGGCGTGGGCACGCCTGCAATTTGAGATGGTAATTGCCTACTATCGTGAATTCCGGGCCGGACTTGCCGACCTCGACAATAAGACACAGCCGACCACGCACCTGAGCAGACTGGCCGATCTGCGTTTTGCATTTTGCAAGACCATGGCCTCCGTGGAACGCTCGCTACAGGATTTGTCCAAGGAACTGAAGGGGTTGAATATCGAAGTCGAAGAGCTGCGCAAAGCCATGCTCTCACTTCAGGTCACGTACGTCGGCGGGTTGGTCGAAGCTTCTCGCCTGACGGAGAACGGCGTGTTCACGACGATCTTCCATGATATTCAGAAGCACATGGACGATACCAAAATGAAGCTGGACATGTTCGATAAGGTGGTCCGCGCCCTCGATACCCTCGCCCGCCAAACCCCGAAGATCATGCACATCGCCTCCTGTGCAGGAGAGCAGATGAGGCGAGACCAGGAAAGACTGGCGGCGCTCGTCGGTCACAGTGCTCCTGACCCGGTCGTATCCGATGCATTACCGGACGACCAGCGGACACGGTCGTCGAGCACAGAATTCTTGGCTGCATAGATCCCGCCCCGGCCTTTGCAGGCGGGGACCTCCCGCTGGAATGAAGGTGGATGTGCAAGCCGACTGCTTAGCCGGCGTGTAGGGTCATCACCCCCGTCGTGAGCGGCATCTGATCGAGTCCGTCGATTTCAAGGGTTAGGGAAGGTCCTGGACGAGACGGACGCCGACACCGGTGGTCACACCAGTTGATCAAACGTCCGGCGGAGAAGGACACTGTTTAAGAGTCGGTAATCATCGACTCCTGTACGAACAGGACGACCGGAAGGAGAAGGGTCAACCATCGTCGACAGCGTTCAGGCAACCATGATCCGCTTCATTCTTTTGACTTCTTGCTCCAGCCGATTAAGGCGAGTCTCCATGGTGGCTCGCCTGTCCTCGTCCATCCTCAAGAGCCAGCTTATCAAGGTTTCATAAGGCACACCGGTCTCCCGAGCAACCCGTCTCAGACCTCGGTAGCTTCCGGGATCGATATTGATGGTGATTCGTACAGCCTTCTGCCGCGCAAATGTTGCCCGAAGCTTGGCCGTGCCTGCCTCATCCACCTTCAGGTGTTCGAGCTTTGGTTCTCTCATCGTATAACCTCCGAAACTTTCGCCATTCGGCTGATCCAATGAGACGAATCCTGCTGCCTCTCATGGTAAACCGTGTTGTGATGAGCCGTCCTGTCGAGGTTTGACCCACCCAGAACAACCGCTTCTCCTTCACAGAATGCTTCGCGTCAACGAGTTGAAAACCCTTCTTATCGAGGAACGATTCCACCGCTTCTGAAAATGTCACCCCGTGCTTGCGTATGTTCCTCAGTTCCTTTGATAAATCCCACTCGAATTCCATCTACGCGGCGATCCTCGATTGGGATGGATCATACCATAGGCCACAGCGCACGAGAAAACGCACGAAATCCGACGCCGCCGCTCACATCCTCTCCTGCTGTCACCTCCTGCCGTGCGATCGGCACATTGAGCTTGGGTGCCGGATCGTCAGAACCATGTCGTCATCCGATCGTTGCGTCCTCCCATTGGCAGCGGTTGATCGAGACTCGGAGGCTGGACGGTGGGTCTTGAGGGACAGACGATGGTCTCTGTCCTTCCTGTTCTCATGAGAAAGGGACGGGGCAATTTCTTTCAGGAGAGCAACGGGTCAGGGAACAAAGGGTTATTGGTCCCTGTCCTGGACGAGACGGAAGCCGATGGTACCGTCCCGGCCGCCGGCCTGGACCCCGTACCGGTTCGAGGCACGGAGGTTCTCCGGTTTGTTGTTCCAGGAACCGCCACGGATCACGCGCAGGCCGTCGCTTGGCCCGCTCCCCTCGTAAACACAGCCTGGGAGAAGATCGCCCGGCGCAGGCCCTCCGTATCGGCATGCTGAGCGTGCCCGATCCAACTCTGAACCGAGGCCGCCACCTTGACCCATTCCAGTCGCCCGGCTCCATAGGCCCGCGCCATCCGGCGGAATCGGCGCGCGAACCGGTGGCCGTTGTCGTTCCGCAACCGACGGCGATTCGGGAACACGACATAGCCGAGCAGGTTCAACCCATCGGCCGTGCGCGTCACATGGGCCTTATCGGGATGGAGCCTGAGCCGATCGGCGGCAAGCCGCTCACGGACGGCTGCGCGAATGTCTGCCAACCGGGTCTTGTCCTGGTCCAGCACCACCATGTCGTCCACGTAGCGAAGGTACGGCCGGACCCGCAGGACCTGCTTCATATGGTGATCCAGATCGTCGAGATAGAGATTGGCAAAGAACTGGCTCGTCAGGTTGCCGATGGGAATAGCCACGGCCCGATCGATCGGCGTGAAGAGGTCGTCGCCGGGAAAGTAATGGGGCTCACTGTCTCCTCCAGGAGATCCATCGATGATGCGATCAAGCAGGTCCAAGACGCGCAAGTCTGTGATCCGTCGCCGCAGCTTTTCCTTCAGAAGGTCGTGATCGATGGACGGGAAGTACTGGCGCACGTCCATTTTCAGGGCATACCGATAGGTCTGCGCCCAGGCTTGATAGCGGTCCACCGCCGCATGGACCCCCTTGCCGTGGCGGCAGGCGTAAGAATCCTCGATAAACGTCCGGGCGAGCGGCCGTTCGATCACGTTCATGACCGCGTGGTGCACAACCCGGTCGCGAAACGGCGCTGCCGCGATGACGCGCGGCTTGCGCTCGTAGATCGTGAACAGACGATACTTGCTTGGGCGATACGTCCCGTCCTGAAGCTCGCGCCGCAAGCGCAACAGTTCGCGCTCCAGATTCAGGCCGAACTCCGCGACGGCAACACTGCCCACGGCGCGCCTTCCGATACGCGTCGAGTAGGTTCTTAAAACTCACCAGTTCCGGCCAGAGATTGGCAAGGCGTGTCATGGCTGCATCTGAGACGGATCGCGACTGCGGAGCCAGCCGCCGATCTGCCGCCCAAGGTCATCAAACAGCCGCGCGCCATGCTCATACTGGCGCAACGCGATCACCTTCAATTCGTGAGCCAGCCTCCAGAGATGGCGCACGACTTCCAATCGCAGGTTCGCGCGATGCAGGGAGGCTGTCTTATGGTGCGTATAGGCCGCTTCAACCAGCAGCTCCAAGACCTCGATCGACCCGGCCTCCAACCGTTCGCCCAATGTAAACCGGCGCGAGCGGGGAAATTTGTCGAGCTGCGGGATCAGCCAGAGCAGCAACTCGTGGCAGGCTTGCACGGCTTGCGGAAGAGTGGTGGCCATGATTCCCTCACCCCAACCCTCTCCCAATCACAATTCGGGAGAGGGAGCATTTCGGAAGGGTAAAGGGTCAAAGGACAAAGGGCAAAGGGTTATTCGGAAATGTCCTGGACCAGACGGAACCCGAGGGAGCTGTCCCGGCCGCCGGGCTCGATATGGAAAAGTCGCCAGGCACGCAGGGACGGTGACTTCTGGCACCAGGCCCCGCCCCGGACCGCACTAGGAAGTTGTTTCTGTTCATACCAAACCGCACACCATTCCCCCACGTTGCCGGCCATGTCGTAGCAACCATACGGGCTCACGCCCTCGGGATACTTGCTGACAGGCGAGGTGCTATCCAGACGGGATTCGAGGCTGTTGCATTTGTTCTTATCGAACTCGTCACCCCAGGGGTAGATGCGCCCGTCCGTGCCCCTTGCCGCCTTTTCCCACTCCTGTTCCGTCGGCAAGCGCTTGCGCGCCCAGGTGGCATAGGCCTGAGCTTCGTGAAAGCTCACCCCAACCACTGGATGGTCGGGCTTAATAAATTTGGGGTTATTCCAAGACGCCGGAATCCGAATGTTCTCTTCCGTCTTCCATCTCCACCCCTCTTGGGACCAGTAGGCCTGATTTTCGTAGCCACCCGCCAAGATGAAGGCACGAAATTCCTCGTTCGTCACGGGATAGATGCCGATCCAATAATCATGATCGATCGTCTCACGATGTCTATCCTCCCCGTAGAGGAACGGGCCCTTGGGCACTTTCACCATGCCGGCTGGCGCTTCGGCCGACCGTGACTCCACTCGCGGCCTCGCTGAAGGAGCACCAGGGGATGGCTTTGGGTCCTCCCTTGCGGATTCACGAGCGATTTCTTGACGTGTCTTTTCAAGCCTTTGCTCGACAGCGGGTATTTCACGCTCCGGTGTCGCCTGAATTGGTCCCTGCACCGGCTTTCTTAAATATCGTTCCCGGAGCTTCTGCATGGCTGCGTCGAAGTATTCATGTGGCACGGTGAGGGCGTTGTACCTCGGCAGTTCTTGTAGCCGACCTGGGGGCGGTGTGATCTTCTCGAACTTGAAACCCTCTTCAAGAATCGGAATGATGTTACGTTCTAAGCTGATGGCATGCTCGATTTCTTGACGGAGCCAATCTTGAGGATTGTCGAAGCCTTCCATCGAACCAGGACCGAGAACAACTAGAAAATGCGCCCGCGCCGCGATTTGATTCCTGATAATGGTATCGAATTGGCCGCTGTCGATACTCTCGACATCCATGAAGACGTCATAGTCATGCGCGCGTAGATGCGAGTATATGAGGCGCGCAGTTTGCCAACTTTGCCGTCGTCGATAACTGATGAAGACTGTTTTGTGAGTCTCAGGCCGTTGATCGCTTGGCATGTTGGCGCCTCAAGGAAGCTAGTTCTTCTATTCGGGTCAGTCTGTCGCATAGTGTTTCGGTGATAGTGGAGCATAGGCCAACAGAGATCGTCGCCATGGCGGTGAGAGCGCCGGAGAATGGGTCAGGACGACAAAAGGCTACTGGTTCCGTAAAAAGGTGTCAACCAGCGGGTCTGGAGAAATACCAGTATTTACGGAGGTGGGCAACCGCTGCTCCGACGCGGCCGTCACAGGGAAAGCGCTGAACAATGATCGCACGAGGGCAACAGGACAACAGCGCGAGGACACCGACAATAACGCATCAGGGTGAGGCCTGGAATCGCGGGGCACCAGTTGCCCGGCTTTGAATGCAACGGGTCGAACGTCAGGCGAGGCGATCTGAGCCATTCGCTCTACCCACTACCTACACGATTTTCAGAAGAGCCGTCATAGCTAACCCTAATCCGATAATAATGTCTGCTGACGAGGTGACCGTCCCTGCGTCAATCCTGCTTCCTCGCCCTCGGGTACCCGTTGCTCCCCTCAATGCAACGGGTGTTGAGGGAGAGGAGAAAGGTGAGGGTGGGACCGTGAGGATGTGCCCCTCACCCTCCCCTCTCCCCCGCCCCGATGGGGCGAAGGAAATACGGGGTTATGGGGTCTCGCTTATTCTTGGATTAGGATTAAAAGCCCGTCCCGATGCTGATGCCGCCGCCGGTTCTCGTTCCCCCGCCAATGCCCACCCCGCCGGAAATGCCCCACCAAGGACCCGACCTCGCCCGCTCTGCATAGTCCTCCAGTCTCCAAAGGTGCAGGTGTTTGATGTCAAGCGTGGGGTATCGATACTCCACTTCGTCCAAGCGACCCGTCCTCGTCCCCGTCACCTGTCCGACGATCGTGATTCGGGCTCGATCCCCGACGGCCGCCGGATCCAAGAAGGTTTCCTGTCTGGCCAGAAACCGCCCCTGGCTTTCCGTTCGCTCGCGAGCGGGCCGCTGCCCCTCGTCCAAGGGAAGCTGCAACACCTCCAGCACCGTTCCCCCGTCGGCCGTGGAGGCTTTCAACACCTCGCCCCCCACCACGACCATCTTCCCCTGGTACGAGTCCGGACTCGCCAACAGTTGCTGGAACGAGACCGACGGATCAACCTGTGACTCGAGCGCGTCCGGCATAACGAATCCGGATGATCCGCAGCCGCCGAGCAGCAGCGTGATCACCGGGATGAGCGGTCGTCCCATACAACCAGGCATGTGGATACCTCCAGTCATCAGAAACAGACGATACAACGTGCCTACGGCGAGACTACCTCAGCGGCATCGCGTGAGCAAACGCCGGACCTTGGCAACTGCTCCGTCGGCATCTTGACTTCTGCAATCGCTGCATCGGACTATGCGCTGGTTTCGGTTGTTTTCATCGACACACCACCGACCCAACAAGGCCCTATGCGAATGCCTATCTCCCTGACCCGCTTCGTGCCCTGTGTGCTGATCGGATTGATGCTGGCCGGCTGCGACACGCTCTACATGGGCGCGATGGAGAAGATGGGCTATGCGAAGCGCGACATCCTGAGCAGCCGCGTCAAGGCGGCGCGGGACGCCCAGGAAGAGGCCAAGCAGGAGATCCAGAGCGCGCTCGATCAGTTCGGCAAGGTCGTCAATTTTTCCGGAGGCGATCTGGAGGCCACCTATAAGAAGCTGAGCGGCGAGCTGGAAACGAGCGAGGAGCGGGCCGAGACGGTCAGGAAGCGGATCAGCGATGTGGAATCGGTCGCCGACGCCCTGTTCAAGGAATGGAAGGAAGAACTCGATCAATACTCGAACAAAGATCTGCGCCGCAAGAGCGAAGCCAAATATGCGCAGACCAAAACGCGATACGGAGAGATGCTCGCCGCGATGAAGAAGGCCGAGCAACGGATCGACCCCGTGCTGCGGCCGATGCGGGACCAGGTGCTCTACCTCAAACACAACCTCAACGCCCGTGCCCTGTCCTCCCTGAAGGGCGAACTGATCAAGGTGGACGCCCAGGTTGATCAGCTCGTCAAGGATATGAACCGCTCCATCGCGGAGGCCGATAAATTCATCCAGGGCTTGGAGAAGGATGAGGGGTAGGCTTCCTCATCGCCCGATGCGCCAAGTTCATCTCCTTGCACAACAGGCTGAAATGAGGCTCCGACCGCCCATGAGACCCGGTTGGCGGAACATCGGCCTCATGGTTCTCGCCGCAACCTTGTGTTTCTCCGGTTGCATGCTGCTGGATCGGCCGAGTCAGCGCGTGCAAGACCTGACCAAGACGGCGACGCAGGGCCACGTCGAATCCGCCTACGAACTCGGCCTGGCCTATGAAAAGGGCCGCGGGGTCGGCCAGAATCTGAGAAAAGCCGAGCAGTGGTACAGGAAGGCGGCGGAGAAGGGCCACGTCGAGGCGCAGAACAATCTCGGCGGCCTGTACCAGGACGGGATCGGCGTCGGACAAAACTACGCTGAATCATTGCAGTGGTATCGGCTGGCCGCCGACCAGGGGCACCCCGGAGCCATCCGTAATCTCGGCTACCTGTATGACAATGGTCTGGGTGTGGCCCAAGACAAATCACGGGCTGCCACCCTCTATCGACAGGCCGCCGAGAAGGGCGACCGTGGCGCGATGATTGACCTCGGCATGCTCTATGTCCAAGGGCAGGGGGTTCCGAGAGATCCTGTGCAGGCTTACATGTGGCTGGACCTCGCGCAATCGCGATCACCGGAATCCCTGGACGTCCAGACCCAGTGGCGCATCCAAGGGACATTGGAGCAATTGGCCGCCGGCATGAGGAAAGAGCAGGTCCAACAGGCGCAGACCTTGTCGAGGCGGTGGATGGCCGCTCACCCCGTCGATCCATCACGGTAACCCGGTTACCCCCACGCCTTTTTTCCCCGCTTCTCCAGCTTCTTCCAGGCCAGGGCAAACTGTTCTCTGGCCCGCAACTTCCGCTGACGTTGGCGTTCCACCATCCGGCCGGCCGCAAAGGCCGCCGTCCGACTCTGTGATCCGTCCAGATACGACCGGACCCGCCCTTCCGCCACCACGGCATCCTGATGCATGCCCAGGATGTCCTGCAGCTCCTTGGCCCGTTGAATAAACCGGGAGGCTGGGCGCCCGACCGTGGTCTCGGCCAGCTCGGCCGCATAACGGGCCCGCTTGACCTTGATTCGGACCCGGTGCAATTCCTCATCCGATGGAAGCTCGGGCAGAGCGCGGACGGCCTTCCGCAGCTTGCGAAACTCCGCCGCCGCAATCTCGTGCAAGGACACATCCGACGGTATCACCTGCGGATGCCGGCTCCCCGCCTCCGCGAGGTCCAGCGCCGCGAGATACCGATCGGTGCGCAACGCGGAGATCAGCTCCTCCTGAACCGATGCACGATCCCGTCTGAGCCTCCGGATCAACCGGCGGACCGGCGGCGCCTCGCGCGGCTCAAGCGTGGCCAGCTCCTGTTGAAAATACTCGATCAGGACGTCCAGATCCCGAGCCGGTCCCAAGACTCCCGCCAGCCAGGAGAGCTCGCTTCGCACCTGCTCGCTCCATTCCGGCACCAACAGCGGGCGGGCGGCCCGCAGCAGGGCACGCAGCCGCCGCGTCGCCACCCGCATCTGATGCACCGCCTCCACGGTTTCCCCGATCCGGACGAGCGGATCGTGCCGCAACCACGAGGCCACTTGCGCGGACAGCAGCGCGCGCAGATGGTCGATGATCGGCGCATTCGGCGCGACCGGGGGAACCGGCTCCTGTAGCGACAGGTCCAGCGCGCGAAACATCTTCGGGCGACCGTCGTGGTCGCCGGCCCCCGCCTGCCGGAGCTGGTCTTCCAGCCGGTCGAGCACCTCCTCATCCCCGTCGAGCAGCTCGATCTCGACCTCGCGGAAGTGCCGGACCACACGGCGGTCCACGAGCACGCTGACCGCATCCAGCACGACTTCGGCGACAGGCCGGCCGTTGGTTGAGATACGTACGCCGGTACGCCAGGTCCTCATCATGACGACCGGCGCGACCGGTGTTCCCCGTAGATGCGCGAACAGCGGGTCCAGGAGCTGAACGGGCGGCCGACCCGGCCCTCCTTTCGCCTCGACTTCATATCGGCCTTCCGCACAGGGCAGCTTGAGCTGCCAGCCACTGCGTCGTTGCTGCACTCGCCGGCGCAGCGTAATGCCGGCTGTCGCTAATCGATACCCCTCTGTATCGAAATAGGTGGAGGTCAAGAGGCGTGGAGGGAACGGCGCCCCCTGAAGATCGGGCAGACGAAAACTACGCCCGGCGGAGAGCTTCCGTTCGCGTTCCAAGGAGAGCGTGACCGTCATTGCACCGGTTGCCGAAGACCCGACGGCCCGCTTTCGCGCCCGCACGCTGTCCGCCGGCAGATCCGTCACCGCGCCGCCCGAGGACCCGGACGGTTCGCCATGGTGGGAGCCGGACGGTTGCGGCATCGGAGACGACTCCAGCAGGACGATGGGAGTATGAGGATACCGGTCGCCAGACGAGAGTGCAACGCGGACAGCCGGACGTCCGGCCGGAGCGGATGATCAGGCAATCTCGATTGTTCGGGGCTGAGAGGGAGGGAGATTAGCCCGCATTATTCATGACGGTTCGTCGCGTTGCACCCGTTGCATCGGGAAGAGCAACGGGTACCCGGCAGTCGCCAGGCGTTGGACCCATTGCATGGAAAAGGGCAATGGGTACCCCCAAGCACAGCCGCGAAGGACCACGGCGTACTTGAAACAGGTTACGCTTCGTCCGGGCTTGGATTGCGCTTGACGGAACTCTTGACGCCTGTGGCCTGCGGGACCTGTTCTCGGTTGCCGGCAAGCTTGGGCGTCGGTGTGGACACGTCGGCGTTCTGGGCCCGATGCAACAGCGCATGGTCCATGAGCACCAGCGCCATCATGGCCTCGGCGATCGGGGTCGCCCTGATACCCACGCAGGGATCGTGGCGTCCGAGCGTCTCGACCGTCACCGGACGGCCCTGCTTGTCGATCGACTGTCTGGGAATCCTGATGCTAGACGTGGGCTTGATCGCGATCGTGACGACGACATCCTGCCCCGACGAGATGCCGCCCAGGATGCCGCCGGCATGGTTGCTGGCAAAGCCCTCCGGGGTCAGCTCGTCTCCATGTTCCGATCCTCGCTGGGCCACGGACGCGAATCCGGCCCCGATCTCGACTCCCTTCACCGCATTGATGCTCATCATGGCCGAAGCCAGGTCCGCGTCCAACTTGGCATAGACCGGATCGCCCCACCCGACCGGCACGCCTTCCGCCACGGCTGTGATTTTCGCCCCGACGGAATCGCCGGATTTGCGGAGTTCATCCATGAAGGATTCCAGTTTTTCCACCATGGTCCCATCGCCGGCAAAGAACGGATTGCTCCGCGCCGCATCCCAGGACACAAACGGAATTTCGATCGGTCCTAACTGGGCCAGATAGCCGCGGATCACGATGCCATACTTCTCCCCGAGCCATTTCTTCGCGATGGCGCCGGCCGCCACGCGGACCGCTGTTTCCCTGGCCGACGACCGGCCTCCGCCGCGGTAATCCCGGATGCCGTATTTCTGCCAATAGGTGTAGTCGGCATGGCCTGGCCTGAAGGTCTCGGCCAGGTTGCCGTAATCCCGGCTCCGCGCGTCTTCGTTGCGGATCAACAGCGCGATCGGCGTTCCGGTCGTCTTGCCCTCAAAGACCCCGGAGAGGATCTCGACCCGATCCGATTCCTGCCGTTGCGTGACATGGCGGGACGTGCCGGGTTTCCGGCGATCGAGTTCCTGTTGAATGTCTTCGACCGAGAGGTTCAAGCCGGGCGGACAGCCGTCGACCACACAGCCGATCGCCGGCCCGTGACTTTCGCCGAAGGAGGTGATGCAGAAGATCTTTCCAAAGGTATTTCCGGCCATGTCAGCCTTGATGGGAACGAATCGCTGCTGGCGAACCGGCTCGCCGCTCGCACTACTCGATCGTGTCGAGCTTGATGAACAGCTCTTTCAGTTGCTCGGGGGTGACGGCCGAGGGAGCGTCGGTCATCAGACATTGCGCCTTCTGGGTCTTGGGGAAGGCGATCACGTCCCGAATGGAGTCGGCTCCGCCCAGCAGCATGACCAGCCGGTCCAGCCCGAACGCGATCCCGCCGTGGGGCGGCGCTCCATAGTCCAGCGCGTCGAGCAGGAATCCGAACTGGCGCTGCGCCTGGTCCTTGCCGATCCCCAGCAGATCAAGGATTCTGAGCTGGATCTCGCGGCGATGGTTGCGGATGCTGCCGCCGCCGATCTCGTTGCCGTTCAGCACCATGTCGTAAGCCTTGGCCCTGGCCTGGCCGGGATTGCCGTCCAGGAGCGGCAGGTCTTCGTCCATCGGCGCCGCAAAGGGATTGTGCATGAACACGTAGCGGCCAAGCTCCGGATCGTAGTCCAGCAACGGAAACTCGATGACCCACAGGGGTTTCCACTCCCCTTCTCGGATCAAGCCCAGTTCCTTGCCGAAGTAGAGCCGCAGCCGTCCGAGCACGTCATGAACGACCTTCGCTTGATCCGCCACGAACAGCAACAGATCGCCGGGCTTGGCGTCCGGCACGGAAGCGAGGAACTGCTCGCGATGCAGGAACTTGGCGATGACCGATTCGAGCTGCCCCTCCCCCGTGATCTTAACCCAGGCCAATCCTTTGGCGCCGAACCCTTTGGCCAGTTCGCCGATCGCATCGATCCGGCTCCGGGGAATCTCCGCTCCCCCTTTCACAATGATCGCCTTGACGAGGCCGCCCTTGGCCGCCGTGTCCCGGAAGACCTTGAACTCCGTCGTCTTCGCAAACTCCGTCAGGTCATGCAGCGGCATGTCGAACCGCAAATCAGGCTTGTCGGACCCATAGCGCCCGACCGCCTCCTGGTAGGTCAAGCGAGGGAACGGCATCGGAAGATCCACGCTTCCAACAGCCTTGAAGGCCCGACTGATCATCTGTTCCATCGTCCCCATGACCTGGTCGCGATCGACGAATGACATTTCCAGGTCGATCTGCGTGAACTCCGGTTGGCGGTCGTTCCGCAGGTCCTCGTCGCGGAAACAGCGGGCAATCTGGTAATACCGGTCGCAGCCGCTCACCATGAGAATCTGCTTGAACAACTGCGGCGATTGAGGCAGCGCGAAGAAATAACCCGGATTGACTCTCGACGGCACCAGATAGTCGCGGGCCCCCTCCGGCGTGCTCTTGGTCAGGATCGGGGTTTCGATCTCCAGAAACCCTTCCCGGTTCAAAAAGGCACGGACCTCTTGCGTCAGCGCATGGCGGATCTGCAACAGCCGCTGCATCGGGGGGCGGCGTAGGTCTAGAAACCGGTATTTCAGCCGCAAGGCCTCGGTGACGTCCCCCTCCCCATCGATCATGAACGGCGGCGTCTTGGCCTCGTTCAGGATCTCCACCTCGTCGATCATGACCTCGATCTCCCCGGTGGCCAGATCGGGATTGGCCGAGCCTTCCGGGCGGCGCGCCACGGTCCCGCTGACGGAGACGACGAATTCGCTTCGCAGCCCATGCGCCTGCCGGTGCGCGCCGGCGCTGATCTCGGGGTTGAACACCACCTGCGTCAGGCCATACCGGTCGCGCAGGTCGATGAAGATGACGTTACCATGGTCGCGACGCCGGTGGACCCACCCGTTGAGCACGACGGTCTGCCCGACATGCTGCTTGGTCAATTCACCGCAATGGTGTGTCCGGAACTTCATGCAACACTCGCTTTCTTCGGCTGATGCTTCTTCGTCCTCGCAGGCTTGGCCCAGCCCGCTCGCCTGACCGGCCGTTTGGCCCGCGCGGGTGCTTCTCCACGTTCGACCGCCGCGACCCGCTCCTCGACCAGCTCACGGAGGACATTGGCTTCCCGATCTGTCAGGAACCGGTATTCGCCCGGCTCCAGATTGTCGAGCGACAACGGCCCCATCTTCACTCGAACCAGCTTGATCACCGGATGGCCGACGGCGTCCAGCATGCGCTTGACCTGATGCTTGCGTCCCTCGCGGATGGTGAGCTCCAGCCAGGAATTCTGCTCGGCCTTCTTGATCTTCTTGACGTGGGCCGGACTGGTCATGCCGTCTTCCAAACTGACACCCTGTTCCAACCTCCTGATCTCTTCATCCGTGAGCACGCCCTTTACTTTGATGAGATAGGTCTTGGGGACATGGTACCGGGGGTGCAACAGGGCTTGAGCCAGATCACCGTGGTTCGTCAGCAACATCAGGCCTTCGCTGTCGAAATCCAACCGGCCGACCGGAAACACCCGCACAGACACGCCGCGCAGATAGTCCTTCACGGTGGGACGCCCACCCGGATCATCCAACGTGGACATCACGTTCTTGGGCTTATTCAGGACCAGATACACGAACGGCTGCGCCGCGCTGAGATGCTTGCCGTCCACTTTGACGTGATCGCGCGCCGGATCAACCTTCGTCCCCAGCTCGGTGATCACCTTCCCGTTGACCGTCACACGGCCTGCCGCGATCAACGCCTCCGCCTTGCGACGGGAAGCCAGCCCACTACCGGCGATGAGTTTTTGGAGACGAATTGTCATCTCGTCATTCGTCAATCGTCACTCGATAAGAGTTCTCTGCTCGCGTTTGACTGTTGACGGTTGACGTCTTACTCCCACTCGATCGTGCTTGGCGGTTTCGAGCTGATATCGTAGACTACCCGGTTTACGCCCCGCACCTCGTTGATGATCCGCGATGAGATGGTCGCCAGGACTTCGCCTGGCAGACGCGCCCAATCCGCCGTCATCCCGTCCAGACTGGTCACGGCGCGGACGGCCACGACATGCTCATAGGTCCGCTGATCGCCCATGACCCCGACGCTCTTGATCGGCAAGAGCACGGCGAAGGCCTGCCAGGTGTCGCGGTACAAGCCGGCGCGTTTGATTTCCTCCAGCACGATCACGTCGGCTTCCCGCACGATCCGGAGCCGGTCCTCCGTCACCGTACCGATGATGCGGATAGCCAGCCCCGGGCCGGGGAACGGCTGCCGCCACACGATCTCGTCGGCAATGCCGAGTTCCTTGCCCAAGACACGTACTTCATCCTTGAACAGCTCGCGCAGCGGCTCGATCAGGCGCAACTTCATCCTGGTGGGAAGGCCGCCCACGTTGTGATGGGTCTTGATGGTGGCCGACGGCCCCTTGAAGCTGACGCTTTCGATCACATCGGGGTAAAGGGTCCCCTGCACCAGATAGGCAGCCTTGCCGTTCCGCATCGCTTCCGCCTCGAAAAACTTGATGAACAGCCGTCCGATGATCTTGCGTTTTCGTTCCGGATCGATGGTGCGGGCCAAAGCCGCCAGGAATTCCCGGCCCTTCCCCAGCACCCGCACGTTCATCTTGAACTGCGCGGCAAAGGTCTTGCGGACCTTCTCGACTTCCCCCTGCCGCAACAGCCCATTGTCCACGAACACGCAGGTGAGCCGATCGCCGATCGCCCGGTGCGTCAGGACCGCCGCGACCGACGAATCGACTCCGCCGCTAAGCGCGCAGATCACGCGGGCGTCCCCGACCTGCTCGCGGATCTGCTTCACGCTGGTCTCGACATAGGAACTCATCGTCCAGGTCGGCTTGCACCCGCAGATGTCGAGCACGAAGTTCCGCAGCATCCGCGTGCCTTCCGGGGTATGGGCGACCTCCGGATGAAACTGGAGACAATAGATCCGCCGCTTCGCATCCACGGCCTTCATGGCCGCGACAGGAGAATTGGCGGTATGCGCGATCGACCGGAATCCCTTGGGCATGCGCTCGATCCGGTCGCCATGCGACATCCAGACCGTTGTGGTCTTGCCCCCGCCGATGCCTTTGAAGAGATCGGAGGTATCGTCCAGCAGAAGTTCCGCGCGGCCGTATTCCCGCTTGGCCGCCTTCTCCACCTCGCCGTCCATCAGATGCGTGACTAATTGCATCCCGTAGCAGATGCCCAGCACCGGGATCTGTTGATTGAGGACCTCAACCGAAATCTTGGGCGCCTTTTTCTCGTAGACGCTCGCCGGCCCGCCGGAGAGGATAATGCCGCTGGGACGGTAGGCCAGGATCGTCGCCAGCGGAACGGTGCAGGGCAGGATTTGCGAATAGACCTGCGCCTCGCGGATGCGGCGCGCGATCAGTTGCGTGTATTGAGATCCGAAGTCGAGGACGAGAATTCGATCGTGCCAGAGTTCCATTGAACGTCAACCGTAAGTCGTCATACGTCAAGCGAGGGGATCGGAGGAAGGTCAAGCGATGAGGCCGATTGACGGTTCACGATTGACGTGCGCCGTGAACCCTACTCCCAATCCATGCGGTAGTTCGGGGCTTCTTTGGTGATGATCACGTCGTGCACGTGGCCCTCCCGCAAGCCGGCCACCGTCTGGCGGATGAAGCGGGCGTTCTGCTGCAATTCGGCGATCGTCTTGCATCCGCAATAGCCCATTCCGGAACGGAGGCCCCCGACCAATTGAAACACGACGTTCGAAAGCGGCCCCTTGTAGGGCACGCGGCCCTCGATGCCTTCCGGCACCAGTTTGGCCTCCGGCCGTCCCGCCTGCCCGTACCGGTCCTTGCCCCCGCGCTCCATCGCGCCGATGGAGCCCATGCCCCGGTACACCTTGTAGGTGCGGGCCTGGTACAGCACGGTTTCACCGGGCGACTCTTCCGTCCCGGCGAACAGGCTCCCGATCATGACAGCCGACGCGCCGGCGGCCAGCGCCTTGGTCACGTCGCCCGAAAACTTGATGCCGCCGTCCGCGATGACCGGCACGCCGGACCCGGCGGCGGCCTTGGCGCACTCGGCGATGGCCGTGAGCTGCGGCATGCCGGCTCCGGACACGATGCGCGTGGTGCAAATCGACCCGGGACCGACCCCGACCTTGATGGCGTCCACGCCGGCTCTCAGCAGATCCTTCGCCGCCTCGGCGGTCGCAATGTTCCCCGCCGTCACCTGCAACCGGGGATATTTCTTCTTTACCATCTTGACACGGTCGAGCACCGCTTGCGAATGGCCGTGGGCCGTGTCCACCACGACCAGATCCACGCCCGCCTTCACCAGCAATTCCACCCGCTGATCCGTATCCGGCCCCACCCCGATGGCGGCGCCCACGCGGAGCCGACCGTGCTCGTCCTTGCAGGCGTTCGGATACTTGATGCGTTTTTCGATGTCCTTGATCGTGATCAGGCCCTTCAGCTCGAACTGCTTGTTGACGACCGGCAATTTTTCGATGCGGTGCTCGTGCAGGATCTCCCGGGCCTTCTCCAGCGTCGTGCCTTCCGGCGCCGTCACAAGCTTCTCGCGTTTCATGACCTGCGAGACCTTCAAATCCATCCGGGTCTCGAACCGGAGATCGCGGTTGGTGAGTATGCCGACGAGCTTGCCGTGCTTCGTGACCGGAATCCCGGAAATGCGGTAGCGGGTCATCAGCTCATGGGCGTCCCGGATGGTCTGATCCGGCGAGATCGTCACGGGATCGAGGATCATGCCGCTTTCCGACTTCTTCACGCGATCCACCTCGGCCGCCTGGTCAACCGGCGAGAGGACGCGATGGACGATTCCGATCCCTCCTTCCCGGGCCATGGCGATCGCGAGGCGGGCTTCCGTGACCGTGTCCATCGCCGCGCTCATGATCGGGATGTGCACTCCGACGGTCCTCGTCACCATGGTGCGCGTATCGACCTCATTGGGCAGCACGTTCGACCGCGCCGGCACCAGCACCACGTCATCGAACGTCAGACCGATCGGAGTATTGTCATCCAGCATGAGTCACCTGTAGGAGCATACGCCTCGGCCGCGCATAGGACGCTCGTCCCGAACCCGCAAGCCTCAAGTAGAATGGAACACGAAGATGAACGACGGCCGGCCGACCAGGCGAAGATCAGAAACGCGAGGGCTCTACTCGTCAGGACGGTTGCGCGGTCCGCTGGTCGCTCAACGCCGCGGCCGCTTCCGCCTCCTCCCTCAGCCGCTCTTCTCCTTCTTCCGCCGGCATGAACTGCTGAATTCTGGCGTTAGCGCTGTCCACGACGAAGATGCTGCCCCGCGGACCCACCGCAATTCCATAGGGGAAGTTGAATTGCCCGTCGCCGTTGCCGAAGCCGCCCCATTGCGTGATGAAATTGCCCTCGCGGTCGAACTTTTCGATCCGATGGTTGCCGGCGTCGGACACATAGACATCCCCGTTGGCATCGACCGCGATGCCCCACGGGTTCCGAAGCTGCCCCGCCTCGACCGCGGTCGGACTGCTGGCATGGCCGGCGTCCACGCTACCGCCCCACTTGGTCAACAGTTGCGGCAAGACGTTCGTGCTGGTGTCGAACTTCTGGATGCGGTGGTTGCCCATGTCCACGACGTAGACAGACCCGTCGGATTCGTCGACCGCAATGCCGCGCGGAAAATAGAACTGCCCGTCGTGGTTGCCGAAGCTGCCCCAGGCCATGATGAATTCGCCCGTGAGGTCGAACTTTTGCACGCGGAAATTCGCGCTGTCCACCACGTACACATAGCCCCGCACGCGGTCGACGGCGATGCCCCAGGGCGCGTTGAACTGTCCTTCGCCGTTGCCTCGCGAGCCAAACTTCATGAGGTAGCCGCCGAGCTTGCCATCGAACTTCTGCACGCGGTGGTTGTTGGTGTCCACCACCCACACGTCGCCCTTCGCGTCGCAGGCGATTCCCGTCGGGTTGTGGAAGCTCCCGTTGGCCGACCCGAACGACCCCCAGAGAATGATGAAATTGCCCGCGCTGTCGAACTTCTGGACGCGATTGTTGCCGTTGTCCACCACGAATACGCCGCCCTGTTGATCGACGGCCAAGCCATACAACGGGGGCATGAACTCGCCGCCGTGCAGCAAGGAGGCTCCACGTCCCGGCTTCCCCCACTTCGACACGCAGAGATAACCCGACGTATTGACCAGGATCGTCGCGCTGGCCGGGACCGAAATGTTCTGCCCCAGATCCTTGAACCACACGTAGATCGTCTTTTGCCCGTCGCCCGGCGACAGCACGAACGGAATCGTCGCTCCGAACTTCAGGGCCGGCTCGACCTCCACCCACCCGGGACTGCCGGCCATCGGAGCCATCGGGTTCTCGGAGATGTAGTAGGCCCCCACACCAGAATCCACGTCGTTGGCCGAAATCGTGACGATGATTTCCGGGGTATTGGTCATGAACGCGCCGTGGTTGATCACGGCGGACGGGGTTTGCGGCGCGGTCATGTCGATCAGCACCGGGGTTGCCGTCACCTCCGCCGAGAGCCCGCTCTCGACCTCGCCTTCGTAAACCGCGGTCAGCGCATAATAATAGGCGGTGTCGTTACTGAGCCCGCTATGGACATAGGGATTCTCCACGCCTTCAATCTTGGTGGCCCCTTCTTTCGTGAAGCCGGAATTGGTGCTGAAGTAGAGGTTGTAGGAGACGGCTCCGGGCATCTCCATCCAGCTCACCGTGACCTCGGTATCACCGGCCTTGGCCACGACGCCGCGCGGAGTCTTGTCGTCCCCGGCTTCCTCCCGTTTCGCCTGGAGCGTGCGGTTCAGCTCTTCTTCGGTCGGCACGTATTTGATGATGCGGTTGTTGCCGCTGTCCACCACGAACACGTTGCCTTCCTTGTCGATGGCGATGCCGGACGGGAAATTGAGCTGGCCTTCGCTCAGACCCCGGTTGCCCCACGAACAGAGAAAGGTCCCGTTGCCGTCGAACTTCTGGATGCGATGATTCTCCTGATCCACAACATAGACGTACCCCATGGCGTCACAGGCGACGCCCCAGGGACGCTTGAATTGCCCCGGTCCGCCGCCCTCGCGCCCCCACTTCGTCAGGAAACTCCCGCGGGTGTCGAATTTCTGGATGCGGTGGTTCCCCTCTTCTGACACGTAAATGTTTCCGACGAAATCGACCGCAATGCCCCGCGGGTAGAAAAATGCGCCGTCATAGCTGCCATCGCGCCCCCACTTGAGGAGCGGCGTGCCGTCGTGGGCGAACTTCTGAATGCGGGCGTTGCTCGTGTCCGACACGTAGAGGTTGCCTTCGCGGTCGGTCGCCACTCCCCAGGGCACATCGAAACGCCCGATGTCGGCGCCTCGCCAGGCAAAGCCGAATTTGCCCCAGGTATGCATATAGTTGCCGTCCGAATCGAACTTCTGAATACGGTTGTTCCCGCTGTCCGCTACGTACACCTCGCCCTCGGACCCGACGGCCACACCGCGCGGATAATAAAACTCGCCCTCGGCGGCCCCGGGATTGCCGCCCCACCGAGCGAGAAACTTGCCGGTCTTGTCGAATTTCTGAATCGAATGGTTGTCGGTGTCGCCCACGTAGATATTGCCATCCTTGTCGAGGGCGACCCCGGTCGGAGAGTTGAATTCGCCGTCATCCACCCCCTCGCAGCCGATGATCTGGGCGACCAGATAGGGCGACGGAATCGTCATGACTTCTTCGGACTCCGGGCTTTCCCCCTTCTGCGTGACCACCGTGACGACATAGTGGTAGCAGGTGCCGTTGGCGAGGTCTTCATGCAGGTAGGGCGAGGAGGGGCCTTCGATGCAGGTGCCCTTTTCTTTGGTCACACCGATCTTGGTCTTGAAGTCCTGGGGGCCTGCGATCGGCCGCGTCAATTCGGAGAATTTGATCTGCACGCCTTTGGTCGTCATGTAGTAGATGTTGTAGTACATGGCGTCCGGAACCGGGTCCCAGGTCAGCAACACACGGCCGTTGCCCGGCTGAGCCTTGAGATTCGCCGGCGCGGGAGGAAGTTCTTCTTCTGCCGTCACTTCGCCGGTCCCCCACTCGTCCGACCCGGACTGGGCGGACAGCAGCAGGCGGGATCGATGATCTTCTTCCTCGAAAAGCCAGGTGAGACTCATGGGGTTGCCTCGTTCCTTTGTTCAGGATTTCAACTGCTTAGATTGCGCTCGCGTCATGACGATTCTTAAGAGGTGGGAGTCTAGCAAAGGCTCAAGAAGGGCGTCAAGGAGCGGAGCCGAGCAGGGCTTCAGCAGGGATACAGAGCAGGCCGCGGGCCATGGAACAAGCAAGATCTGCGGCCGCCGGCATTATTCCAGCCCATCAGAACACAGGGGAGGAAGGCTGCGGAAAGACGGACTGATCAGGCGTTGGCCGACTCCGGAATCAAATCCGGCATGGTCTCAGCCTCATCCGTGGCTTCGATCCTATCGTTGGATTCGTCGATCGTGAGGCAGGGAGCATCGTGCAATTCCGGCGATAACGAATCTGCCGAGGCCAGTCCCGCCTGTTCCTCGGCCATCGCATGGGAGCAGTCCGGCTCGGGATCGCGCTCGTCGCCCGTCCCGCCGAGGGCCTCTTCGCTCAGGAGCGACACTTGATCGCCCTCACCCAACTCCTTGAATTCACGCAGCGGCGGCAGATCGGCCAGACTCTTGAGCCCAAAATGTTCCAAGAAATGCTTGGTCGTGCCGTACATGATCGGGCGGCCAGGCTCGTCCTTGCGTCCCACCATCCGGACCAACTTGCGCTCGAGCAGCGTCCGCAGGACACCGGACGTCTCCACGCCGCGGATTTTTTCGATCTCTCCGCGGACGATCGGCTGGCGGTAGGCGATGATCGCCAACGACTCCACCGCCGACCGGGACAACTTGGCCGGCGCCTTGGCCTTGTCCAAGCGCCTGATCCAGGGCGCAAACTGTTCTTTGGTGGCCAGCCGGTATCCGCCGGCCACCTGGACCACCTGGAGCGCGCGTCCCTCCTGCTGATAGTCCTGCTGGAGTTCACGCAGCGCCATCTGCACGTGACTTTTGGTCACATGGCCGAGAATCGCCGTGCAACGCTCGACCGAGAGCGGCTCGCCGGACACGAACAGCAGGGCTTCCAGTACGGCCTTGATCTCCGCATCGGCCGGGTGCGCCTCGTCCCGTTCGCCAGTCATCGCTGGATTCGTGACGCCGGATGGATCGACTTCGGCCGTTTCGTTCGGATCGCATATCCCGCCCACATACGCGCCGTCTCCGTTCGATTCATTCTGCGCCGATATTTCAAACGACTCGGCCGCCGGCTCGATTCGATCACCGAGGTCACTCATCGCCCCACCTCCTCGTCCTTCTTAACTCTCTTCGACCTGGTCTTCGACGTCGGCCATAGCCGTAAACGTCCGCGAGATCAGGATCGTGCCGAACAACTCCGCTTGATAGGCGCGGATGATTCGCAGCCGGATCAATTCGAGCAATGCCAGGAACGTCACGATCACCATCGCCCGCGTGATCGGCCCTTCGAACAACTCACCGAACGTCGCCGATTCCCGAGCCTCCAGCCGTTCCACAATGACATTCATTTGGTTCCGAACCGTCAGGTGATCGGGAATGATGTCCATGACGGTCGCGGCCGGCGTACGGGCAAGGATGTCGTGCAAGGCATCGACCAACTCAAACAAAGAGACATCCTCCGCGAGATATTCCTCCGGTTCCTCGGCCGGCAAGGGTTCAGGCGGCCTGGTGAAGACGTTCCGCCACCGCCGCGACTGGTCTTCCAGTTCAGTCGCCGCCTCCTTGAACTGCTTGTACTCCAAGAGACGACGGACCAATTCTTCGCGCGGATCGGGCCCGTCCTCGTCGTCAAGGGCGCGCTCCTCCACCGGCAGCAACATGCGGGATTTGATCTGCAATAGGGTCGCGGCCATGACGAGGAATTCTCCCGCCACGGCCAGATTCAACGAGCGCATGGTTTCCAGATAGTCGAGATACTGCTGGGCAATCAGCGCGATCGGAATATCGTAGATGTTGATCTGGTTCTGCCGGATGAGGTGGAGCAACAGATCGAGCGGACCTTCAAACTTCTCAAGTCGGACCTGATAGGGAAGTTCGACCTGCTCCACAGTATCCTCGGCTTTATAGTTGAATGTTCTCGTACAAGGCGGGCCGTTTTTTCTTATAGCAGCTTATTGGGGGTAGGGGCAAGCCAAAACTCTATATGTGGTAGGTTTTTCAGCCGTTTCGGCTGGACGGGCTTCGCGATCGATAGGTCTGCTTGAGGATCAACAGGGTGAAGATCACGGCGACCGCCGCAACCAGATAGACCGGCAGATAGACGGGCCAGGACGCGGACCCGCTGGAGGGCAACAACCGCTCTCCCTTGAACTTCGTCCTCATAAATTCAGGCGCCTGCTCGAACACGGCGGTCGAAAAATCCCCGGTCCCATTGAACTCCGCATCCGCATAACTGTTGACCGAACGAAAGCCCGCCCCGCGAAACAAGGCAGGCTGCTCAAAGACCGTGAACATGAAATAGACCTCCCGTTCGAACAGGCTCCGCGAGAAATCGGCCACCGAATGAAAATGGCTTCCGGAGAAGCCCGAGCCCTGCGTGAACCGGGCGCCGGCGAAGCGCGCCGGTCCTTGGAAGGTCACTTCCAACAGTTCCGCCAATCCGTTGAACGTGGCCTCGCGAAAGGACACCGCTTCCTGAAAGTGCGCACGGTGAAATCGTGATCGGCCGCTGAACGTCGTCCGATCGAACGTCGCGTCGTGCCAGAACCGATCCTGCACAAAGAATCCTTCGCGCGCAAATTCTGCGCCGGACCAGTCCACTGGACCCAGAAAGATGACCCGCGACCAGTCCTGGAATCCCTCGAACCTCGTGCCGGCCATCGTCACCGGCCCCTCGATCAGCAGGTATCCTTGCTTGCTGCGATGGGTTATCGATCCCCGCACCGTGGAATCCCGGATGGCAATCCCGCCCCTGACAAGGCGAATGTCCTGGGTGCCTTGCCGCGCAATCCAGTCACGCACCGCTACGGGCAGTTTTCGCATCTGTTCGTCCGATGCGACCGGCACCGCATCCAAGCTCAGATCGCCGGTTACCAGAACTCCTTGGAGGTCGACGCCCTGCCCGTCTTTCAGCGCCCGCAAGAGATCCTGTGAGGCGACGGCCTGTTGTTCCCGCTCCAGCGCGGAACAGTCCGCCCCAAGATGCCGGACGTACACCACATTCTGAGATTCACGGCCGACCGAGAGTTCACAGGACAGGACAGGGCCGACGCCGGACAAACCGCTCATCCAGATGATCACAACACTGCCGAGTTGCAGGACCCTCTTGATTGGAGAGTGAAGACTCTGACAAGTCTCCTGCCACACTCGCGGTTTCTCGACCGGCGAGATTCGCGGGCGCGCCCCATTTCTTCGAGATCGATTCACGGAATCTGCCTCACCGGCTACACTATCGCCATGATGCCCTTTGGCAGATCGCGGCTCTCCGGCCTCGCGCAGGCCGAAATGGCGGGGCCCTGTCCGCGCGCCGCCTGGTCGCCGCTCGGCATCGTCACATCCCTGGCTCTATCACTGGCCCTGGCCGCTGCCCCGCCATCCTCTGCTCAGATTGAGTCGGCAATCGAAATTCCCCTGCTCGCCGCTTTTCACGGCAATGATCGGGGCGTCCTTGAAATGGTGCTCATCCATTGGGACAAGAAACCGTCCCCCGATCCGATCGCCCTCCGGTGGATCGCCCGGGAGGTGGTCTATGGTCCCACTCATCTTCAGGCGATGGAAGCGGCCTTTCGGTATGCCATCCAGCGGGCCTCCGTCTCCTCGCACGGCACCCACACTGGAACGGTCTCGGTGCGCGGAGATTCCTACCTCCCCACGACCAGCGACGGACCCAGCGCCGGAGCCGTGATGACAGTGGGGTTTCTAGCGCTGCTACGGGGAGATCCGATTCAACGGGGCATTGCATTGACCGGAACCATTGATCCGGACGGACACATCGGTCCGGTGGGGACCATTCCGGACAAGGTCCGTGCTGCGGCTCGTGAAGGATATCGGACGATCCTGATCCCCGGAGGGCAGTATTACGATCCCCATTGGAACCTGGATCACTTGAGCGTAGAGTTGGGCGTCACCATCCGGGAAGTGAACACGATCGAGGACGCCTACTACCTGATGACTGGACGGCGATTGTAGCCGGTTGATTCGTCGGGAGGAGCAGGGATTGACAGCATTCTCGCCGTCTTCGCAACGGCGGCCTTAGTCGCGAAGGGCACCGTGGCGGACTCGCCGGACTCAGCCAGACGGATGACCTGGAAGCAAAGGTGGGAAGAGTCGACGCCCCTCCTTCTGCCCGTAAGAGGGAATGGGCTACTCTCCCGGGAATAATCCGATCCTAAACGGTTGCAGAACGGCCTCCGCTCCTGCTCCTATCGTTCGTCGTAATCGTCTCCTGAATTGCCGAGTAGATCGTCCGACTTGTCGAGGTAGCCTACGTCCTCGTCTTCGTCGTCCAGCGCGAGGTCCTCGGACATTTCATCTTCCAACGGCTCTTCTCCGAGGTCGATCTCCTCCTCTCCCAATTCTTCGTCCATCTCCTCCATTTCGTCCGGTTCGATGGGCGGGAGTGGCTTCCCCGCTGAAGCCGGCTTTTTCTCAACCGGAGCCGCCGCGGCCTTCCCTACCGCGACCGATTTCTGTTCCGATTTGTGTTCTGTCTTGCCCGCGCCCTTGCTCGCAGGCTTCTTGACCGGCTTGGCCTTCTTCGGGAGATTCCGCTTCGTCTTCTTGGCTACTGACCCCGCTCGGCGAGCCGATGCCGCTTTCGCGCTCTTCTTCTTGACGGGTTTCTTGGCAGGCTTTATGGCGGCCTTCTTCGTGGACTTTTTACCGGCTTTCTTTCCACCCTTTTTCGCAGGGGCCATCGTTCGCGTTCCTCCCTCGTCACAACCGATCGATGCTGATCACGAGGGCACCATCTAGCACGAATGAATAGAGGGTTTCAACCGCGGAATCGTACTCGATGATTCGGGCCTGACGTCTACGGTTCGACCCAAATATTGAGATAGGCCGGCAGACTGTCCGCGCCCTTGACCGTATCGGGGCCTTTCATGTCGGTGACCTGCAACCGGAACCGAAGCAGCCGCTTCGCAGAGACCTTGGGGGCGATGAACGTGGCTTTGGCCTCATTCGGTCCGGTCAGATCGACCTTGAGGCCGCGCACTTGGCTCCATTCGTATCGAAGCGGATCACCATCCGGGTCCACGCTTTGAACCCCGCTGAGCACGACCCGAGCCCCTCCTTTGACCGTCTGGTCCTCACCCGGGTTTGCCAAGGGGGGTCGGTTCGGTTCATCATCGCCGATCACCTGAACATCGAGCGTTCCGACCTTGCCGCGGTTGGCGACGTGAAGTGAGGCCCGGCCTGGGCCTTCCACTCGAATCCAACCGTCTTCGAGCACCCGGACGATGTTCGAATCGCTGGACTCAAATTGGCTGCCTGTCGAGGGGGAATCGATCGCCCGCACCAGCCCGTCCTGGAACAAGCCCACGGCCGGCACTCGCGTGAGCTTGCCAACTGGTTGGACCATCCAGGGCTTCTCCGTCTCGAACTCAATGGTCTCAATCGGAGCCGGCGGTTCCACCTGCAACAGCACCTCATCAAAGTCGGGCCTGGTTCCCAATCGCCCCTGCGTCACCTCGGCGACAGCCAGCAGACGCATCCGCCCTGCCGCCGCCAACGGCACGGTCAGGTGGCCCCCGAACGGAGGCGTGGCCGAGCTATCGGCGATCAGCGCCGGTTCGGCCAGTTGCGGCGGAACCGGCTCCTCTTCATCCCGATACCAGTAATAGGTGATCTTGCGAATTCCTGCCTCGCGCTCGACCTCAACCGAAACAGGGATGGATTGACCAGCCGTCACCACCGTCGACGGTCGCGGGGCGACCAATTCAAAGGCGGCGGTGGTCGCCACGTTCAGGCTGAACGCGCTCAGCCAGAGGAAGCCCCAGCAGATGAGACTGGGTCGCATGCCGCAACACGATTGAGCAGGTGGATCCGGGGGATCAACGGTCTGGTGCGGGCTGGCAGATTCGTGAATGGAAGGCGCCCTACGGCGCGACGAAGGAGAGAAACCGTTCGATGGCATAGGTCGTCACCTGCCCGCATGGCCCGTGGAAGTTGCTGTCGCAACCATGGGTGGCCCAGGGCAGTTTGACATAGACATGCGGAACCCGCAATTGATGCAGCCGCTCGGCCAAGCGATCGCTCTGGGCCGAAGGAATCACCGGGTCGCGGAGACCGTGAATCAACAACGTCGGCGGGGCTCCGTTGGCGAATGTGCGCGGTGAGGCGCTTTCGTAGAGGGGGCGGGCCCCAACCATCTCAAAGGCAACGCCGAGATGGCTCTGAAGCACTCTCCTGACGTCCACCACGGCCTGGCTCCCCGGATTCAGGTACCAATAGCCAAGGTCAGTGGGAGGATACAAAGCAATCACCCCGACGATTGCGGGATCGACTCGCCGATAGGCCGCCAACAGCGCCAGTTGGGCGCCGCTTCCCCGCCCCAACAGGATGATCCGCCGCGAATCGAACCCCACGCTGAGCGCCTGGCCCTTGAGGTATTGGATGGCGTCAAAGAGATCGTCAAGCGCGGCCGGATAAGGAGCGGAAGAGCCCAGCCGATAATCGATCGCGGCGACCGCATAGCCATGGTTCGTCAGGTACACGTTCAGATTCATCTGCTCGGTGCGCGAGCCCGATTCCCAATTCCCGTCATGCAGCACGATGACCAACGGACGCCTGATCGGCTCCCCGGAACCGGGCGCATTGCCCGGCGGGCGGTAGAGATCCACCTCCAACACGACATCCTCCCCGCGCTTGGCATAGCTCATGGCATAGGACTCCACCTGCGGCAAGCTGACACCGCGGAAGAGGTCCTGCCAGACGAGCGGGGCGCCGCGCGCCGGGTGTTCCGCGTTCGCGCGCGGCGCGATATGGCCCATGGCCACAGCCATATCCGCCTTCAAGACCTTTCCGTAGGCCCAGGCCTTGAACACCGGAGCGATCAGCAATACGAGGGCAAACAGTCCCAAGCATGCTCCCATCCGGCTCATGGCGCTCCCCCGCCACCCCGGCAGCCAGAGCAGCAGGACGGGAATCAGAAACCAATAGCCCCATTCCGTCCCGGCCAACGAGACGATCCAGAGGGGTCGGTTGAGCGGCGGCAGCAGGGTCAGGACCCCGACCGCCACGCAAAGCAGCCCCCAAAGTAGGCGTCCCATCGAATGAATCCTTCTCCCAAGCGCGGTCTCTCATGTAGTACAATAGCACGTGGTGGAGGGGACCCAAGGAAATTCCATGAAGGCGCCGATTGTTCGAGCCCTGATTCTGGCTGTCAGCACTATCGGCCTTGTTGGGCTTCCGCTGGAAGCCAGCATGCCGCCGCTTCAGATCACGATTGACAGCGGAGCGCCCTACTTCGTGCCGGTGTCGGCCAACGTGCCATCGGGAACCGCGATTCATTGGACCAATCCGACCGCGTCCCCCCACACGATCACCCACATGGGCTGCGTGGATGAAGAAGGGCGGTGCATGTTCGATTCCGGCACTATACTGCCGGATGGACAGTTCACGGTTCCGGGCCTGCCTCCCGGACGCTATCCCTATTACTGCCAACTCCATCCTATTATGCGAGGTATGCTCGTCGTGACCGATTCGCAGTCCGGCTCGTCGGAGACATGACCTCTGCTCTTCTCGTTCCCTTCCTTGCCCACAATAACCATCGAGTTCACGCTACCTACTCAGCTTGCACCGGCAAAAGGTCATCGTGTAGGCTGACCTGCGCTTATTCGCGCCCACAACACCTGCACACCGCACGATGAAACCATCCGTCGCCCTCCATGACCCGCTGACCCTCACGGATAACATCCTTGTCCAACGGGCCTGGCGCATCCCGGACCTCGTAATCTATCAACAGGGGCAGGACGAATGGTGGGTTGCCCCCCTCGACGACAACCTGCCACTGGTCCGCCTCAATCGGGTCGGCATGGAAATGCTCGGCTCCATGACCGGCCAAATCACGGTCGGCGCGCTGGTGGAGAAGTACGGCAAATGGGTCTGCGGGCCGGATGGCCAGTCCGGTCTCTGGCATCTTCAGCGTTGGGCCCTGCCCAACTATTCCCTTTGCTATTTTGGCACGGAACCGCCCGGCGGCCATCGGCACAAGGCCAAGTGGGATGTATTACTCCAGCAGATTCGGGAGGGCTGGTCCGGCCAAGAGGGCTTCGAGGGAGAAGCCCACCTCGCCGATTTCCACGTGCAAGACCTCAAGGAGGCGGCGGAGGACGACGGCCATTTCGACCTGATCGAAACTACGGTCTCCCACCTGTTTCGTGAGCCCAACGAAGCCCTGGGGGGGCTGACCTACGGGCGACTGTTGATCAAGCAATTGCGCCGGCTCGGCTGGTTCACCCCGAAGCCGAAGGTCATCCTCGAAGTCGGCGGCGGACTCGGCTACGTCGCGAGGGAAATGGGCAAGGATCTGTTGCCATTCGAGAAGCAGGGTATCCACTACCTGTCGCTCGATGTGACGCGGCCGTTTTTGTCTTTGCAGTGGCGACGCGCGAAGGAAGGCGGTTGGACCTGCACCGGCACTCAAGCCAACGGGGAATTCCTTCCATTGAAGGACCATTCCATCGATCTCGTGATCGATAATGAGAACATGGCCGACATGACGCCGGCGAAACTGTCGAAACAGGAACTGCTCACCGGAAGGGGCGAGACACCGTTGCATCAAGAAGCGTTGGACTGGATTCGCCGGCTCCGGCTGCCGATCGAGACCGACCCACCAGATGAGGTCATCTTCAACCTCGGGCCGCTACGATTTGTCGCCGAACTCTGGCGGGTGCTCAAGCCGGGCGGGCGGGCGTTTCTGACCGAGTTCGGAATCGAGGAAGGGTGGCCGGCTCCGGTGAAATTACCGGGCCACACGGAGTATGAAGTGCAATACACCCATTTGCGGCAGGCCGTGCGGTGGCTGGGCTTTCAGGAACGGTACCTGCCGCTTCCGCCGTTCCTCGGCATCAAGCCGGATACCAAGGTGCTCTGCACGGGCGCGGCCTATACCATCCAGCGTTTCTGTCAGGCCTTGGGAAGACCCTTCGCCGTCCGCGCCTACACCGAGCAGGAGCTCGCCGGTGCGATCAAAGAGATGTTGCCGAAACTCATCGGCTGCCACTATCACGACATTGCCGATCCGGCCTGGTTCGGCCTGATCGACTTCAAAGTCCTGCTGCTGGAAAAGCCTGGCGGCGCGCCCCGGCCCGCCTATCAGAACGCTTCGGGCTATCGGTGGTATTCGCAAAAATAAAAGGTTGGACCAACACCCATGTTGGTCCCCTGCTCCCGGAGTGCGCGCCCTCAGAAGGGCCTCACTCGACGGCCGCAATAGGACCAACATGGGTGTGATCCACGGAGGGAACGATCAGCAAGCTCGGAAGGAGCATTTAATCGCCCAAGGCAGGTACGCCAGGCAGGTTGACCCGGGCCGCCCTTCGTGCTCGCGCAACGCGCACACCAAACCAATCCGATTCTCATCAAAGGGCGGTGCTCGTTGAACGCTTCGTGCTCGCGCAACGTGCGGCCTCAGAAGGCCCTCATTGGACGCGCGCAGTTCAGGGCAGCCTGGTCGCCCTGCTGAAAGGGACAACCAAGCGAGCGCGGCTTTGCATTCCTTCTCCTTCTGAGGGTCCATGCTTCGTCTGACTCCAATCCTTGTAAGTCAGGACATCGGTCATCGTCTGATCATCCGGACTGCCAGATCGGTCAGCACTCCCTCGCGTAGCCCTAGGTCGCTCACCAGAACGCTCGGCATGCCTAGCGTTTCCATCACCGTGCGGAGAATGATCGTGCCGGACACGATGACTTCCTCGCGGCCACGTTCGAGGCCGGGCAGCCCAATCCTTTGTGCTTTGGTCCGGCTGAGCAGCGTCTGCTCAATCTGCTGGACGGTGGCGAGCGTCAATCGATAATTGTGGATCCTGGCCGGTTCGTAGGCCGGGAGTTGCTGCGCCATCGCAGCGAGCGACGTAATCGTGCCGGCCGTGCCGACAAACGTAAGGCCGGATAGTCTCGGCATGCCGGCAACGGCTGCCTCCGTTTCCTTTCGGACCCAGTCCCTCGCCTGTTCCACTTCCTCGACCGTCGGTGGATCGTGATGGAGCAGCCGTTCGGACAGACGCACCACCCCAATGTCGATCGAACGGATAGTCGGCTGTTGCCCCGGCCGGTCGAGGATGAATTCCGTGCTCCCGCCCCCGATGTCGAGTGCCAGCATGTCCGCCACGCCGGCCGGCAATCCTGAGCGAATGCCGAGCATGGTCCGGCGGGCTTCCTCCTCTCCCGAAATCAGCTCGACTTCAAGGCCGGTCTCCTTCTTGACCAGGTCCAGAAACTCGTCGCGGTTGACTGCATCACGCACGGCGCTGGTCGCCACGACCGCCACCCCGTCCGGCCGGTACGCCTCCAGCACCCCGCTCCATTCTTTCAGGGTCTCGACGACCCTCGCCATTGCCTCGGACGCCAGCCTCCGAGTCTGATCCACTCCCTGTCCGAGGCGGAGAATCCGGCGGTCGGACCGCAGCTCATGCAACCGCCCTTGTTCATCCAAGCGCGCGATCAAAAGCCGGCATGTCAAGGTGCCGACATCGACGCCGGCGAGGATGAGCCCCGCCCTCTCACGCTGATCGGTCATTCCATGCTCCGGATGCTGTCCATGTCCGCCTCGATCCGCGCCCCTTGGTCGCGCAGCTTGCGAACCTCTTCGATCCATGCGGTAATTTCTCGATCCGTCTTGATCGCGTCCAGCGTGCTCCCCTGCTCGGTCAGCCGAACGGTCCGTTCCCCGATATCCTCGTGCACTTGATCCAGTTGATCTTGAATCTTTCGCAGTTCCAATCGCAGCTTGAGCAACTCGGACTCCTCCATGGCCCGGTTGGCGGCCTCGGCCGTCCCCTGCCGGAGCGTGGCCCATCCTGCCTTCAGATCCAACTTCAGACGTTGCAACAGACCCATCGCCGTTCCTTACTCTGCCATGAACCCGTTATCCAAAACTTTTGGTTACCCCACGTCGCCGAGGGCCAGTTTCGCCTGCCACCGTCGCAACATGGCGTTCCGCAGCGGTTGATGCTCGGGCGTCGATAACCCCGGATCTTGCTCCAGGAGCGCGAAGGCCTCCTTCCGCGCCTGCTCCAACAGCGCTGCATCGCGTATGAGGTTGGCGACGCGAAAATCCGGGAGCCCCCATTGGCGCGTGCCGAACAGTTCCCCCGGCCCGCGAATCCGAAGGTCCTCCTCCGCGATCACGAACCCATCAGTCGAACGGAGCAAGGCGTCCAACCGCTGCCGGGCCGGTGAAACCTGATCGTGCGGTTGCCCCGCAGCGCCTCGGCTACCCATGTGCGACCCTGCAGCCCCGCTGAGAAGCAAGCAGTAGGACTGTTGCGCGCCTCGTCCCACCCGCCCGCGTAATTGATGCAACTGGGCCAGGCCGAATCGCTCGGCATGTTCGATGACCATGACCGAGGCATTCGGCACGTCCACTCCCACCTCGATGACGGTCGTCGCAACCAGCACCTGGATCCGGCCGGCCTTGAAGGCCGACATCGTCGCGGTTCGTTCCTCCGTCTTCAATCGGCCATGGACCAGGCCCACGTGATAATCCGCGAACTCCTCTTGTTGGAGACGCTCGGCCGCCTGCATCGCCGCCTCCAGATCAACCTTCTCGGATTCCTCGACCAGCGGATACACGACATAGGCCTGTCGGCCGGCCCTGATCTCGTCTCGAACCACCTGATAGGCCCGGCGCCGCTGGGATTGATGAAAGGCCAGGGTGCGAATGGGTTTGCGGCCCGGCGGCAAGCTGTCGATGACCGACACGTCCAAATCGCCATAGACGGTCATCGCGAGGGTCCGTGGAATCGGCGTGGCGGTCAGGACCAGCACATCCGGCTGGTACCCCTTCTCGGTCAGGGTCTTTCGCTGCATCACGCCGAACCGATGCTGCTCATCGATCACGACCAGGCCCAACCGGGCAAATCGGACGGTTGATTGGACCAACGCATGGGTTCCGATGACGACCTGCGCCCGGCCGTCGGCAATCTGCTCCAGCCGCTCCTTGCGCAGCTTCCCCCGCTCCTTGCCGCACAAGAGGACACAGGACAGCCCCAGGCGATCGAGGAGCCCCGTGAGATTCAGATAGTGTTGCTCTGCCAGCAGTTCGGTCGGGACCATCAAGGCCGCCTGGTGGCCGGACGCACAGGCGGCCACCAGCGCGTGGAGCGCCACCACCGTCTTCCCGCTGCCGACATCGCCTTGGAGCAGCCGGTTCATGGGATGAGGCGAGGCCATGTCCTCGAAAATGTCCCGGATCACCCGTTCCTGCGCCACGGTCAGTCGAAACGGCAGGATGGATCGCAGCCGTTGCACCATCGCCGGAGCCGCCTGGCTGCGGAGCAGTTTCTGCTCGCGCTGCACTCCGCGATGCCGGTCTGCGAGCGCCAATTCAAGCAGGAAGAGTTCTTCGAACGCCAGTCGCCGATGGGCGGGACTGACGCCCCGGTCCAGTTCCTCCAGCCGCACCGGCTCCACCGGACGGTGCGCCCATCGGAGCGCATCGGGCATCGCCATAAGCTTCTGTCTTGCCTCAATCGAGTGTGGAAGGATATTGACGACATCCGCCAAGCTGTCGTGAAGCACGTGATCGATCAGCACCCGCATCTGGCGCGAAGTCCAGCCGCGGGTCTCATGATAGATCGGCACGATACGGCCGATATGCAGGGTGCGTGGACTCGTCGAATTGACCGAAGCCGCTGGATTGACCGAATCGATCCGCTCGTACTCCTCGACTTCCATACGGAGATCCATCCAACCGCTCCGCCCCATGACAACCCGGCCGAGCAACAGCACGGGAGTGCCGACCGCCAACTGCTCTTCCAGGTAAGGTTGATTGAAGAACAGGGCCAGGAGCCGGCCGGTCGCATCCTCGACCGTAACTTCCAGAATCGACAGCCGCCGCTGGGGGATCTTCTTGAGATGCGTTCTCCAGACCGTCCCGCAAATGATCCCGCGAGACCCGGGGGTCAGCCGGTTGATGCGGGTCAATCGAGACCGGTCTTCATACCGCCAAGGGAGAGACCAGAGCAGGTCCTCCACGGTGACAATGCCCAATCGAGCCAGGAGGGCGGCCCGTTTGGGACCCACCCCCTTGAGAAACTGCACGGCCCGCTCCCAGAGGGGCCGCCGATCTCCGACCGGTTTGGTTGAAGAGGTTGGCCTGGTCGTCGGAGGCGACGCAGTTCCTCCTTGAGCGACCTCGACCCGCTCCGACGCCAACTGCCGCAACAGCATCCTCGCCCGCTGGACGCGGCGCTTGCGCTCTTCCGCATCGGAGGTCTGATCGAAATCCTGGAAGAGTTGTCTCAGGACCAGCAGGTTGATCTCCACCGGCACGGCATGCGGGCCCCGCGCCAGCGCTTGCAAGACCTGCTCGCAGACAAAGGGCCCCAGGCTTTTCACTCCATGGACATGGGCATAGTTGTCGCGCGCGGCGAATTCGATCGGCCGGCTCAGCCGCTGAAGAATATCTTTGAACTCGGTTGCGGACGCTGGCGCTGTGGGGGGCTGCACCGGGTACTTCCAGGAGCCTGGGTCTCAACCGTTTGGGTAGAAGCGGCATCGTAGCATAGGGTCGGAGGCGGCACAACGAGACCACCCGCGACATGTGGGAGGATTGCGCAGGGAGCCGGCCGTTCTCTCAATTCGGAGATTTGTTCGACAGGCGAAGAAACATTGCTACACTACGGCACAGATCCGTAGTGGACCGTTGAAATACGATTTTGACATCCCTCATGTATCGACGGAACATTTCGCATCTCCTCAGTTCGGTGGGGATCGCTCTGGCCCTGTTCGTCGTCTATCAGGCGTGGTTCAAGCCGGTCTATCTTCCACCCTCCCAACCGATTTCCACTCCGTCGTCCACGGCCGACAAGGCGAAGCCTGAGTCGCCCCCTCCTCCCTCCCAGATCGAGCAGGATCAAGTCCGCGAACAACGGAGACAGATGCGCCTGCTCGCTCCCGGCAATCCGCCCCCCGATCACCGGTACGCCAATCTCTTGCAAGAAGCCCAGGAAGAGTTGGAGAAGCACCAGGCCGGCGGCGCGCAAGCCAAACTGATGGAGTTACCGCCGACAGCCTTGGCGGAGGCCAAGGTCGCGCGGTATGCGGCGGCGCTCTGGAATAACCTCGGCTTGGAACATGAGCGGACCGGGGATACAAAGGCGGCGGCCCAGGCGTACGCCAAGGCCGTCTCGATTGAACCGGGCAACCGAATAGCCTTGCTGAATCTGGCCCATGCCTACTGGGCCCAGCGCGACCCGCAGCTCACAACGGATTTTCTTGAGCGCCTTATCGGCCTTGCGCCGGATGAGCCGTTTCCCCACCTGGCCATGGCGGACCTGCTCCAGGAGCAGGACCGGCTCGCGGATGCGGCTCAACATCTGGACCAGGCCGCCAGCCGGGCCCAGCAGGACCCCAGCCTGCGCTCCTATCTGCAAGCGGTGACCGCCAAGGTGAAACGGACGGTGCAGGTCGAACAGCAGTTCACGGCCCAATCGTCCGCCCACTTCACCGTGAAATGGGATGGAGAAGAAGATCAGACTACCTGGATGGCGGTGCTGGATATCCTCGAAGAGGCCTACCGGGACATCGGGCAGCGTCTGGGCTATTTCCCGCAGAGACCGATCATCGTCGTGCTCCACACCAAAGCCACCTTTCAAGGAGCCACGGGCAGCCCGGCCTGGGCGGATGGGCTTTTCGACCCCGTGTTGGGGCGCATTCACATCCCCACCCAAGGGGCGCTGACGGACCTACCCTGGTTGACCCGGGTGGTGCGGCATGAATTCGTCCATGCGTTGCTGCACGAGCGGCTGGGGTTGGAAGCCGGCAGCCTGCCGACCTGGCTTAACGAAGGGCTTGCGATGCACCTGGCCGGTGACCCCTGGCCGGATCTCGATGAGGTGCTGAGCGGCGTCGCCGCCGGAGAGATCACGCTGATCCCCTTGAACATGCTGGAAGGGGGCTGGGGCCGATTTCCCGGTGAACTGGCTCTGGTCGCGTATCTGGAGGGCAATTCGGCGACAGGTTATCTGATCGACCGCTTCGGAATGGAGAAAGTCAGGGAACTACTCACCGCCCTCAAATCGCGCGAACCCATCTCCGGAGCGATCCAGGACCGCCTCTACCTTCCCTACGATCAGTTCCAACGCCAGTGGGTCGAGTCGATCAATGCCAGGCTGAGCAAAGCCAAGGGATAAGTCACCGGTAGACAGCGCCACTCTCCTCTTCTATCGTGCCGACACTCCATGCCCACAGCTTGCCAAGGCGAGACGGGCGAACCGGCCAGCCAGGAATGAGCTGCGCCCGCTCCGGCTCCTCTCCGCTCACCTCATCGATCACGTCGCTGGTGGACAGCCGGTCCGTCCAGACCAACTCCTCGGTGTCCCGGTCGTAGGATCGGACGATCACTTCATAGTCTCGATTGTCCGTGTCCGCCTCGGTCCGATCGGCTTGTGAGTCCAACGCCACCCGCTCCGACTGTTCCTTCTTTGGCGTGAACAACTGCCGCCAGACCGGCTGGCCGCTGAGGCGGTCCACGGCCTGCACGATCAGGCTCGATTCGACCGTTGGGACTGTCGCGTCCCCGACAGGTCGCACGAAGGAATGCGACCACATTCCGGCGCTGGTGTGTTGGCGCGGATCGCCGCTGTCCGTGGTGACAAAGTTAAGATTGCCCTGCCACAGATAGGCGCCACTCCGCGCGTCATACACGCGCATGGGAAATTCCGTGATCGTCCGCGAGTCCAGATAGGCCGCGCCGGCAAACACCCGATCGCCCTTCGATTCCGGTTTCGTCGGATCCTCACCCACCACGTTCAGATCGAATCGTTCCTCGGAGAGCAGGTCTCCTGTCTCGGCGTCATACGTACGAATGCGGATCAGTGATGTCTTGCCTCGCTGGTACCCGAACCCCACCGCGACCACACGGGCGGGCATCGTTCCTTTATGAACGGAATCCGGATTGGTTTGAGAATTGAAGGCCGAGAGGGGAGCTTGTCCCGCCCACAGGGTAGCCGGCAGCAGAACCAGGGCGGGGAGGACCGTGAGCCAGTTCCGCATAGCCGACGCCTTTCTGTTTGGAGTTGTCCCAAAGGCCATAGTGTCTATCGAGCCATCCATTGAATGGGAATGAGGCTCAGTGTGCGCGTACGCGACGCGCACGGTAAATTCCACCGAGGTACGTTCTCCACCTAGAAAGAGCTATGGGTCCGTGGCTCGCCCGAAGGCTGGATGGAACACCTCGACCGGCTATCTTGGAAATTCCTCAAAAGTACGGGGGAAGCAGTGGCGACATGAACCGAGTCAGGCCGCATCAGAGGGCTTGACCGCGCCGAACCATCGATAACGGTGGCGGGCAAATAAGCGATAGGCCAACCGGGCGATTGGCCGGATCGGAGGAAGCTTTAACAACCTCGCGAGGAATCGACCTTTTTCCAAGTGAGGCAGCAGCTCGATGAACGCGTCAAGCCCCCGGTACAGGGTCCCGTCCGCGGCGACAAGCACCGCCACATCGGGGCGGGACGGCCGTGGAAGATCGCCCAACCATGGTTCCGCCTCCTGGCTCTGATAGGGCACGTAGGCGATCCGATGCCCGTCCTTCTCGCGCCACCGTTGAAGATGGGTCTTGGCGGCCATGCAGACACGGCATTCGCCGTCGTAGATCAGGATACATTCCCGGGAGGGTCGCGGCCGTTCGGATGGCATGATTCAGCATGGCAGACCGGTCCATCGATCCGCAAGCCTCCGGCGCGAGCCGCTGTTGATCGAGTCGCCAATACCTTGCGGCAAGCGAGCCATCCCAGTAGCATGCGGACATGGCAACCAGGCATGTGGTGATGGCGGTTTTGGCGGCATTGATGGTGACGGCCGGCTTGGTGCGGGTCAATACACCAGCCCCGGCCGACCAGGCTCAGCTCGCGTTGACGATGTGGAATATGTTCCTCTTCGGCATCCCGACCCTGTTGATCGGGGCCCTGTTGGCACGACAACGGTGGGCGCTGATGGCCGCGGTGATCTATGGGACGGTGGGACTGGCCCTGGATATCTCCACGCTCGTGTACGTGCTGACTCACGAGACGGCAGGGAGGTTCTACGGCTCGGCAGTCGGCCTGTCCGGGCTGCTGAATTTCCTCTTGATTGCCTTCGGCGGCAAGGGATTCCTCTCCGTCATCGACTCAGGGACGCTTCCAAAAGGCCGCCCTCCCAGTCACCCGTCCCCTTCTTGATCGGGATCGTGCGGACCCGCCTGAACCCAGCCTGCCGCAGCCATCCCGCCGTTTCCGACAGCGAATAGGTGTTGCCCCGCTCGGTGCAGAGCAGCATCGTCCCGGCAAACAGGTTGGCCTCCGCCGGATATAGCCCCTCTCGATCCAGGAGGAACGCATCCTGAATGATCAGGCGCCCTCCCGGGGTCAGGATGGGCACTAATCGTTTGAACAGAGCCTGGTTGTCTTCCGGGGAGTAAATGTGCAGGACATTCGAATACCAGATGACGTCATATTGTCCGGGCACATCGGCTTCCATGAAGTTCAACGGGAGATAGGAAAGCCGGGCGCCGCCCTTGTGAGTGGCGGCGATTTCACGCGCGACCTCCAAGGCCGGAGCCCGATCGCACAAGGTGGCTTGCAAGCGGGGATGCCGCGCGAGAAATTCCAGCGCATAGGTGCCGGGGCCGCCGCCCAGATCCAGCAGAGTCTTGACTCCTTTTAACGGCACTTGGACCACCACGCGAGGAGCGGGTTCCACCGCTCGATGGTGCATGGCCCAACTGAACTGGCGGCGATAGGCCGGATCGTCGGGGCTCGTATCCGGATCGACCTCGCGCCCGGTGCGCACCGATTCAGTCAATTGTGACCAGTTCGCCCAACCCTCCCGCAGCAGCTCGACATAGGCCTGCCGGTGATGGGGGCTCTTGGCATTGAGTTCGACGGCGGCCAGCCGGCTGCTCCGATACCGGCCCCCTTTTTTGATCAAGAGGCCGGCGCTCGCCAGGTTTCGGCAGAGGATGTTCAAGCCCCGTTCGCTTGCCGCCACCTGCTTGGCGAGGTCCGGGATCGACCAGGTCCCTGTTCCGATGTGGGTGAACAGATCCAGGTCCAGCGCCGTCAGGATCAGACGAGGCAGGCGATAGCCGTTGACCGCATCACGAAAGTCTTCGAACGTCCGGATGGTAGGCAGAGGCTTCATGCGAACACCCTCTCAGAACGGCCTGATGAAACAAACCATTCCAGCCTGCATGGAAGAGTGAATTGGAGCTGCGTTTACGAGGAGGCTCATAGGCGGAGCTGCTGCCGGCACCAACGGAGCAGATCGAACACCGCCTCGGGTTTCTGATAATCCACCGGCCGGGAGAACTGCACGGCGACGAAATGTTCGTTGATGTCCGTGCGCTCGGCAAACCCCGATTGCAGCAACAGCGGGCGGTACTTGGACACGGTGCGGTTCATCAAGGTCTTGGCCTGCTTCGCCAGCTCGTCGGTCGGGAGATCCTCGCAGGTGCCTTCGGAGAGCAGGCTTTTCAAGTCCTCCAGATCCATTCCGGTTTGGCAGATGAGCTGCCCGTCCGGCGACAATTCCAGCATCCACCCATCCGCGTTCAAGTCCAAGGCAAGCGCGCCGCCCGGCTCCAGCTCATAGAGCGCCGGCTCGGCCTGGACCAACCTGGTCCGCACCTGGTCCCAATCGAATGTTTGAGAAGACCCGTGGCTCATGCCAAAGACCCTGTGCCCGACTTGCGTGGGTCGACCGACGCCCTGGTGAGCCGCTGTCTGAGCACCTGCAACCGGATCGTATTCTCTTCCAACTTGGGCAACCGATATTTCCGATCCATGGCAACGACCCGCTCCAGCAATTCCGCCGCCTCCTGCAAATGGCCCTGTTCCTCGTGGCACTGCGCCATCACATACCGGGCCCCACCCGCGCGCAATTCATCGCGATGACGCTCGGCCATCGCCAGGCTGGTTTGGCAACAGGCCAGGGCTTCTTCGTAGCGCTTCTGAGCCAGATAGGTGCGGCCTTTCATCCGCCAGGCGTCCGCAATTCCGCCTGGGTTCCCTACCCGCTGCATCAGCACCAGCGATTGCTCATAATAGTCGAGGGCGCCGGCCAGATCGCCCGTTTCCCTCGCGACCAGCCCCAAATCGGACAACAGGATCGCCTTGGCCGCGGCGTCCTTGGTCCGGTTCATGATATCCAGCGCTTCCAGGTAATAGGCCCGCGCCCGGTCCCATTCTCCCGCATCCGCGCGCAGGTTGCCGAGGTTGGCCAAGGTCGTGCCGATTCCCCGTTCGTCCCCGAGTATCTTTTGCAGCTCCAGGACCTCAAGGTAATAGGCCTGAGCCGGATCCCGCCGCCCGCTGACGGCACAGATGTTTCCCAGATTCCCCAGGGTGGCGACCAACGAGCGCCGATCCCCGCTGAACCGATCGAACTCCAGCGCCTTCATGTAACAGGTATAGGCTTCGGTATAGCGTCCCGCGGCAAAGTATTCGTTTCCCCGCCGATTGAGTTCTTCGGATGAGGTGTGCATGGGGCCGCCGTTCAGGAGTTGAGGCAGGCTTCTACGGCCGTCTTGGCGCCGGTCACCAGCGACATGCCGTCGCCGACAAGGATCGTATCGAATTGGTACTTCAACAGCCGGCGTAATCCGTCCTTGGCCAGATGCGGATCAGCGTATTTCTCGGCCGGAAGCATGGACAATGCACCGGCCGGCTTCCCAATCAAGGCATCGCCGACGATGATGATGCCCCCGCCCTGCTGGATAAACAGGGCGCATTCCCCGGGGGATTTCTGATCCCGCAGATGCACGGCCCAGATCCCCCCCGGCAAAAGTTCCCCGTCCTTGTAGGTCCGGGTCGCTTTCACATCCATCTGGGGCGCATCGAGCTCCGGCACATAGAGTTGGCACTGCCATTCTCTTTGATAAACGGCGGCCTCGCGAAGATGGTCGCGGTTGGTCACGACGATGTAATCGATCCGGCCGCCCCGCCTCAATTGGCCCGCCTCTTCGGGGGCCAGCGGAGGGGGGTCCACCACGATCCGGTGTTCGCCGACGGCGAGCAGGAGGCCGTTGAAATCGAGCTGCTTCTCCGGTGAAAACCACGACCACTGCCAGACGTTGGGAAGAATCGGTTTCAGCATGGCGTGATGTCGGCCGTTCACCCGAGCGACGCCACGGCGTCCTGCACGATCTTGGTGACCTTGGCGCGGATGTCCTGCTCGGCCGCCAGATCGATGATGTCGTCTTCCGGCACCGTGATGAACTTGCGGTTGGCTCCCTTGGTGAGGGAAATCAGGAACATGCTGTTCGAAGGCGCCGTCGGAATCACCACCTGCACTGCCGGATCGACTCCCCGCACCAGATCCAGAAACTGTTGTTTGCCCTCATCCGTCTCGCTCATCTGTTCCCTTTCGCGCCGCTCGACAGCCCAATTCTCAGGCCCCGCCGCTTGCGAGCAGTTTCTCGACCTCCTGGAGGATCACGTCGGCCCCGGCCAAATCCATATTCCCCACCCGTTGCCAGCGGATCACCCCTTGCGGATCGATGACGTAGACGTTCGGGATGAACTTGCCTCCGCCATAGAGCTTATCCGTGACTTTTTTAGGATCGAGCAGATAGGGATAGGTGACCTTGACCGGGAACTGAGCCAGGAACTCCATCACATCGTTTTTCGAATTTCCCGACGAATTCACGCCGATGACCGCCACGTTCTTGCCCCTGGTCCCTTCATAGACCTTTTGCAGGTTCGTGCCCTGCATCAGGCAGGGCTCGCAAATGTGAAAGAGCCCCAGCACCACCACTTTTCCACGAAGGCTTTCGAGCGAGACGGCCTCTCCGTTGAGCGACGTCAGGCTGAACGAAGGCGCCGTCTCTCCGATCTTGAAGAAGCCGGCGGCCAAGACGAGTGGCGCCGTGACGAGCGACACCAGCAGACTTATGATGATCCAGTGCGAACGTGTCATGATGGCCTCCATACCAAGCTTCGCTTGAGCCGGCGCCCCTTTTTCGTTTTATCGAATATGATGGCGCCGGAGAAATACCTCCAGTGGCTCTTCTCCTACTTTCCATACCAAGCTTCGCTTAAGCCGCGGGCTCTTCATCGCTTCTGAGTAATCTGACACCCGCGAAGAAACACCGCCAGCGATCCTTGTCTGTTTGGATCAGCGACTCGCTATCCTAGCACGATGAATTTTTGAGCGGCAACAACGAGGCGGGGGCTTCTCGTCCCGAATGCGAGAGCGACGGGGTGACGGACCTTACGCAGACAGAGAGGAATCCGGCCGGCCGATCGACGCAATGGCTTCCCGGCCGGCTGCTCCGTCGGGAGGAAACGAGAAGGTGACGGCAAACTGCGCCCACTGATTCGTCGATTCCAGCAAGGCGCGGTCCTCCATCAGCAGCCAGGCATGTCCGCCAAGTTGCGTGCCCTGCCGTTGGACGCCGCACTGAAAGCGAACGGGGAACCCGTAAGCCCGGGCCAGACGATACAACGCGACCGCCCGAGGCAAACAGTTGCCGTTGGGATTGGCGGGAAACAACGCCAACCAGCGGTCTGTGTAATAGGCCAGCTCGGTCAGGGTGGGGAGGTCCTGCTGCCGCGGCACAACATCACGATGCAGCCAGCGCAAGACCTGCGGCAGGCGGGCGACCCGAAGGCCGAGGCGCACAACCAGCAGTACTGCCGCGCTTCTGGCGATCAGCCTGATCCTTCTCCATGAGGTGAGAGCCTCCGGGATCATAATGGACAGCAAGGTTGTGTCGTGCGTGATTCTGCCGTGAGCACAGGAGCGACCGAAAGGCCACCGAATCGTAATCCGTCACCCGTCTACCGTGAAGGTGCAACAGCTTGGCACCGCGCCGTGTCTTCACAGACGGCTGACGAATAACGTTCGCCGCATGACGACCGTTGGACTGGTCAGTGGTGAGGCTCGAACAGCCCTAACTGCAACTCTTCCGCTTTCGTGAAGGGAATCGGATAGCGGTCGGTGAAACAGGCCGCACAATACCGTTCCGCCGAGGCCGGCGCGGCCTTGAGCATGCCGTCCAAACTCAAGTAGGCTACGCTGTCGGCCGTTACGTACTTGCGGATCTCCTCGACCGTGTGGCTGGAGCCTATCAGTTCCCGCTTGGTCGGCGTATCGATTCCATAAAAGCAGGGGGCGACGATCGGGGGCGAGCTGATTCGCATGTGGACTTCTTTAGCCCCGGCGTTCCGGAGCATCTTCACGATCTTGCGGCTCGTCGTCCCCCGGACGATGGAATCATCCACGACGACGACGCGCTTGCCTTCCAACACTTCCGGAATGGCATTGAGCTTGACCTTCACGCCGAAGTGGCGGATGGATTGCTCCGGCTCGATGAACGTACGGCCGACATAGTGGTTCCGCATGAGCCCGGTCTCGAACGGAATGCCCGATCCCTCCGAATACCCGAGCGCCGCCGGCACGCCGGAGTCCGGGACCGGCACCACCAAGTCGGCGGCAACCCAAGCTTCCTGCGCCAGTTGCCGGCCGAGGGCCTTCCGCACCTGATAGACCGCATGCCCTCCGCCGAAAATCCTGCTGTCCGGCCTGGCGAAATAGACGTATTCAAACACGCACATCGCCGAATTGGCCGGGGCGAACGGACGATAACTCGCGACCTTTTTTTCGTTGATCACGACCAGCTCGCCCGGCTCGATCTCCCGCACATATTCCGCGTCCAACAGATCGAAGGCGCAGCTTTCGGAGGCCACCATCCAACTATCTCGCACCTGACCGAGACAGAGCGGCCGGAAGCCGTGGGGATCGCGCACCGCCATCAACCCTTCGTCGGTCATCAGCACGAGCGAGTAGGCGCCCCGCACCTGGCTCAGCGCGTCCACCACCCGCGCGAGCAATGTATCGGCCCGCGAATGGGCGATCAGATGGATGATGACTTCGGTATCGGAGGTCGATTGAAAAATCGCGCCGTAGGCCTCCAGCTCGTTGCGCAACATCTGGGCGTTAATGAGGTTGCCATTGTGGGCGAGCGCGAGGTTGCCCAGCGCGAAATTGACGGTGAGCGGTTGGACGTTCTTGAAATCGCTGCCGCCGGCGGTCGAATAGCGGTTATGGCCGATCGCCATATGGCCGGGGAGTTGGGCCAGCACCGATTTGGAATAGATGTCCGCGACCAGCCCCTTGCCCTTTTGAACGTAAAAGTGCTGCCCGTCCGATGAGACGATGCCGGAGGCTTCTTGCCCGCGATGCTGCAGCGCGTACAGACCCAGATAGGCCAGGTTGGCAGCCTCGGGGTGGTTGAACACCCCGAAGACGGCGCACTCGTCGTGAAATTTATCGGGCGTGATCAGTTGCATATTCCCATCGTCATTCGCCATGCGTCACACGTCATACGGCACCCGCCAACGCTTTCCGATTGGCGGGGTGACGATCGACGGTTGACCCGCCTTACGTCCCTGTGAGCGCCCGTTCAATGGCATCGGCCCAGGTCTCGTATAAGGTTTCGACGGGAAGATCGATGCGGCAACCGGCGCCGGATTCAATCGGCAGCTCAATCGTCAGCCGCTCGCCCCCGACCTTTCCGATCACGGCTGCCGGCACTCCAGCCTGCTCCGCGGCGGACAACACGGCATCACGATGCTCCGGAGTGACGGAGAGCACGGCGCGAGACTGGCTCTCGCCGAACAATTGGGCATCACGTCTGAATTGGGAGCGGGGCAATTGTACCACAGCGCCGAGTCGAACCCCAGGGGAGGAAAGGCTGCATTCCGCCAGGGCCACGGCTAGCCCCCCGTCCGAACAGTCGTGGGCGGACTGGATCAACCCCTCCCGGATCAGCCCGAGCAAACAGGTCTGTAAGGCCCGTTCTTTGTCCAAATGGAGCACCGGGGGACTCCCTTGCTCGCGTGCATGGACCACTTTGAGGTACTCGGTCCCTCCCAGATCTTCGCCGGTCTCGCCGAGCAGGATGATGTCGTCATCTACCTGCTTGAACCATTGCGTGACAGCCTGTTCAGCCCGGTCGATCACCCCCACCATGCCGATCATGGGCGTTGGATAAATCGACAGGCCGTTCGTTTCGTTGTACAGGCTCACGTTGCCGCTGACCACCGGGACGTTCAAGGCCTCGCAGGCGTCCTTGATGCCCTCAATACCGAGCACGAGCTGCCACATGATGTCGGGCCGCTCGGGATTGCCGTAATTCAAACAATCGGTGACGCCGATCGGTTCGGCCCCGGAGCAGACCAGATTGCGCGCGCATTCGGCCACAGCGATCTTGGCCCCTTCATAGGGATTCAGCAGGCAATAGCGGCTGTTGCAATCCACCGAAACAGCCAGGGCCTTCTCCGTTCCCTTCACCCTGATGACCGCCGCATCCGATCCGGGCCGCACCTGCGTGTTCGTCCGCACCATGTGGTCGTATTGTTCATAGACCCAGCGCTTGCTCGCGATGGTGGGCGAGCCGAGCAGGTCCAGCAGGACCTTGTTGGGATCGCTCACGTCGCGGATCGCGTCCCAGTTCACCATCTGGAGCATGTCCTGATAGGGAGGCTGGGCCCGGGGACGATCGTAACGAGGCCCCTCGTCGGCCAGGGCCTTGGCGGGGATGTCCGCCACGACCGTCCCGTTGTCCATGACGACGACGCGCCCCGTATCCGTCACCTTCCCGATCACCGCGACGTCCAGCTCCCATTTCTTGCAGATCCGGACGACGTCGTCCTCGCGGCCCGCCTTGGCGACCATTAACATGCGCTCTTGCGATTCCGACAACATGATCTCGTAGGGCGTCATCCCCGGCTCGCGGCGGGGGACATTCGCAAGCTCAATTTCCACGCCCGTCCCCTCCCGCGACGCCATTTCGCAGGACGAGCTGGTGAGGCCCGCCGCCCCCATGTCCTGAATCCCCACCAAGAGGTCCTGGTCCATGATTTCCATGCAGGCTTCGAGCAGAAGCTTTTCGGTAAATGGATCGCCCACCTGCACGGTGGGACGTTTCTGCTGAGCTTGGTCGTCGAATGAGTCCGACGCCATCGTGGCCCCGTGAATCCCGTCCCGCCCGGTCTTCGACCCGACATAGATCAAGGGATTGCCGACACCGGCCGCCTTGCCGAGAAAAATCCGGTCCTTCCGCGCGATCCCGAGGCAAAAGACGTTGACGAGCGGGTTGAGCGTATAGATGTCATTGAAAACCGTTTCACCGCCCACCGTCGGCACGCCCATACAGTTGCCGTAGCCCGCGATCCCCGAAACGACCCCCTTCATGAGGTGGCGGTTCTTCGGATTCTCGAGCCCGCCGAAACGCAGCGAATCCAACAGGGCCACCGGCCTGGCGCCCATCGTAAAGATGTCCCGCAGGATGCCGCCGACTCCGGTCGCGGCTCCCTGATAGGGTTCGATGAACGAGGGATGGTTGTGCGATTCCATCTTGAAGACCCCGCAGAGCCCGTCGCCGATGTCCACCGCGCCCGCGTTCTCGCCCGGCCCCTGCACCACCCTCGGTCCCGTCGTGGGGAGCTTCTTGAGATGAATGCGCGAGCTCTTGTACGAGCAATGTTCCGACCACATGGCCGAGAACATGCCCAGCTCGGTCAGGTTCGGCTCCCGCCCGAGAATCTCGACGATCTTCTTGTATTCCTCCTCCGTCAGCTTATGCTGCACGAGGAGGTCTTTGGTGATGATCATTCGGTCACATCCCACTGGCCCGGTTCATAATGCCTCATCAAATCCCGGCTTGAGTGAATAACAGCTTCAATGTAGCAGGTGTCTTGGCGAATTTCGTAGATGATGCGGTATGCCCCATGAATCAACTCTCGAAGGTTCGGCAATTGGTATTCTGGCACCATCTTCCAAGAGATGGGTACTGTTTCAGCACGCGGGGGGCCTGAACCAATCGCTTCGAGAATCGCTCCGCATACCGCGGAGAATCCATAGCGATATATCTGACAATAACTTCTAGATCCCTTAACGCTGTCCCTGTCCAGACGACTTTAGCCACTGCTCCACCTTCTTTTCCGCCTCCTCTTGAGAAATAATGTCGCCGGCGTCCGCAGCGGCCATTCCACGTTCAATCTTTTCCCTGACGTAGATGTGATATTGAATATCTTCCCAGGTGCAATCTTCTGGAAGGGATTCCAACATCTTTCTCATCTCCTCCTTGACGGTGGCTTTACTCATAGTTCATCCTCCCAGATCGTCCACCAAACACCACCCTCCGCCAGTCTCACGAATAAAGGCAACGTCTATCTCATCGGATTTTCAAGAGGCCTGTTTAACTGCCGGCGGTATATGCTCGGCAACATGCGCGGCATACCGGAGCGCAGCCAGAATTGCTCGTTGGTGAGTGAATAGGCCTCCTGTACAGCGTCAAAGCTTTCACCGGCCGCGAGGGCTCCCACGACCGTGGCCACATCAATAATTCTGGTGCCCGTCAAGCAGGGCTTCCGAAGCGAATATTGGGATCCATCGAAATGCCAGGAAAGACTTCCATAGCACCTCCGCTCACATCCCTTGACACTGCCGATTCCTTGCCCTTGTTGCCTCTTCATTCTCAAGTTTTGCAAAGGAATCCATGGCCTTGGGACACCGTATTTGCTTCAAGTGACTTTACCATCAACAAAATTGTTGACGATATTGCTGTACAGACCATCAGAAGGATCGAAGAAATCAAACACCATAAATAGGGGGTGGACCAGAGTTTTGACCAATGGCACCAGGTCAGACTCAATGCGTGAGAGCGGAGCCGCAATTTCAGATGGCACTTCTTTTTCCATCGTAGAGTAATTCCAATGGAGATCCCTTAAACCGCCTGCACTGCTTAAGACACGTTCTGTAAGCCCTCCGTGAATAACATGAATGTTAACAACCGTAGTGCTCTGAATACCAAGCCTCGAATAAAGCCTTGCGCAATACAGAAGTGCTTCCGTCATTCTAACAATGCGCGTATTGAAATAGATCTGCCCAGTCCCTTGCATGTCTTCAAAAAGGCTTTGCAGAAGATAGAAGTCTCCATTGCGCCTGAGTGACCAGTAGTCATAACTCTTCCGATCCTTCACCGCGATTTCGGCGACGATCCCGTCAGATGTAGGGCGAGGACGATACTCATCACGCGTGTCTAAGACGACCCCAATTGGCCAGCCAAAAGTCTTGATCTGAGCGTCCTTGGCAGCCTCAAGCAAAACAGTTTGTACTAGAGTGGGCTTGTCGCCGGATAGGGTAAACGTAATCTCTAAAAACCCAGGGTTGGCGGTTTTTTGGACAGCTTGCAATCCTGATATTGCTTTAGCTCGATGAACTTCTATCCAATCGTTATCCCATACCCTCAGAGGACTAACGGACGTGGGAGCGAGAATCGCCTGCCTCCGTCTAATACGCTTCTCAAGTTCAGATCGAAACTCATTCAAGTTATCCTGGTGCCAGAAAAGAATATCGTACCCACTCAGATCAAAATGAATTTTGGGGCCGCCTCGGACATGATTGTTGCTGTCGTGGTTATGGTCTTCTCGCGCCGTTAATATTAGGTTGCGAAATTTGTCAACGCCCATAGCGTACCCGACCTCTAGATAACAGTTTGGTCTTTCATTGGTTAGGTCGGCGACAATGATGTCTGAATTCTCAATGAAGGAAATGATTTCACTCTTAAGGAGTTCGCCCCTGTTGTGCTTATCCACACGCTTAGGTGCCAATCCGCAAGCGGTAAGGGCTGGCACAATCGCTTGCTCACAAACACGATCCAGATCAGCATTGCCAATCTGCATGATGATGAAGGCTTGACTCATCTACCACTCACTTTTCATACGACTGACGAAGGGCAGGGCCAGAGCGGTATTGCCGGGAGCGGTCGGGACCCATCGAGAGTGACGCAGACAGGAAAGCTGGAACTGACCGACGCTACACAGGCTGCACAGCCAGTGGCGGAGGTAATTCCAGAAGGCTTCCGCCTGACGAACTCCGAAAGGGTGACCGCGAAGGCGTCAAAGCGGCTGGCCATGCCTTTGCCCACTATCTTCATCCTAAATATTTCCGCTCTACTTACCACGCGCGACGGCCGGGATCTGCGTCGCGAATCACACGCTGGCTCGGGATACCGCTCTTGCCGATCAGATGCGTCCGCAAAGCGGCGGCGAGGACTGCCCGCAGGTCGCTTCACGCGCAGCGTCCAAGCGAACAAGTTCCGCAGCCGAGCAAATGGAGGCAGCGTGCGGTCGAGCCGGCGTGTTGAGCAGGCAGACTCCGGCCGTCACACCCCCACCTTCTTCATCGCCTCCAGCATCGACAAGAAAATCAGCTTCCCGTCCTCGTTGCCCAGCAACCCCTCGGATGCCCGCTCCGGATGCGGCATCATGCCTAGCACGTTTCCCGCCGCATTCCTGATGCCCGCGATGTTGTCGAGCGAGCCGTTGGGATTCGCCTCCGGCGTCACCCTGCCGTCCGCCGTGCAATAACGAAAGACGATCTGCGCATTGGCCTGAAGCCCAGCCAAGGTCACCGGATCGGTGTAGTAATTGCCGTCCGCATGGGCAATCGGAAGTTTCAACACCTGCCCCGGTTCGCAGCGGCCGGTAAAGGGCGTGGCCGCGTTCTCGACCCGAACGTGGACATCCTTGCAGATGAAGTTCAGCGAGCGGTTGCGCAGCATCGCCCCGGGGAGCAACCCGGCTTCGAGCAGGATCTGAAAGCCGTTGCAGATACCGAGGACCAGCCCGCCCGCCCGGGCAAACTCCTTCACGGCCCCCATCACCGGCGAGAACCGCGCGATCGCGCCAGTCCGCAGATAATCGCCGTAGGAAAATCCGCCCGGCAGGATCACGGCATCAAGCCCGGCCAGCGACGTCTCCTTGTGCCAGACCATCCGCACCGATTGCCCGAGCAGGGTCTTAAAGACATGCTCGCAGTCGTGATCGCAGTTGCTGCCGGGAAAGACAATGACGCCGATGTTCATACTTGAGTCCTGAGTGCTAAGTGCTGAGTGCTGAGAGAATCACAGACTACTACGAGGTCAACTCGTATCGGTACTCCTCAATAACCGTATTCGCCAGCAGCGTCTCGCACATCTGTTTGACCTGCGATTCCGCCTTGGCCCGGTCTTGTTCCTGCACATCCAGCTCCATGTATTTGCCGACCCGTACATTGCCGGCGTTCTTGAACCCCAGCGACTCCAAGGCATGTTCGATGGCCTTGCCTTGCGGATCGAGAATTCCCTGCTTCAACGTGACATGAATCTTCGCCTTCACGGTCGTTTCTCCTGCGCGGACGGTTTCGACAGACTGTTGATATAACGCCTGATCCGGACGATGCCGTACACGGTGGCCACCCCGGCGATCGAAAGGCCGGCGAAGACCCAGCGCCAGGGACTCTCGGGCAGGTTGATGGCCATCAGACCGACGGCTCCGGCCCAGACCAGGATGGCAGCCATGAGCCCATAGTCCATGAGCCGCTGGGCGGTCGTGGGTTTCGGCGATGGAGGCTCAGGCGCAGACACGCTTCAGCACCTCTTGATAGGCCTCTTCGATCTTGCCGAGGTCCTTCCGGAAGCGGTCCTTATCCATGGATTCCTTGGTCGTCTGGTCCCAGAAGCGGCAGGTGTCGGGAGAGATTTCGTCCGCGAGCAGGAGCCGGCCGTCGGCTAACCCGAACTCCAGCTTGAAATCGACCAGGATCATGCCGCGCTCGCGAAAGAACGGCTGGAGCAGTTGGTTGGTTTTCAGCGCCAGCCGCTTAATCTCGGCCAGTTGCTCCGGTGTGGCCAACCTGAGCAGCCGCACATGCTCGTCGGCGAGCAACGGATCGCCCAGCGCGTCGTGTTTGTAATACCACTCGACCAGCGGCGGCTCGATCGGCTCCCCTTCCTTCAGTCCCAAGCGCTTGGCCAGGCTGCCGGCCACGACGTTGCGGACCACCACTTCCAAGGGCACGATCGCGACCTTCTTCGTCAGCATCTCGCGGTCGTTGAGCCGTTCGAGAAAATGCGTCGGCACGCCACCCTGCTCCAGCAGCCGGAAGAGCCGCTCCGACACCTTGTTGTTGACCACACCCTTCTCGACGATCGTGCCGCGCTTCTGCGCATTGAAGGCCGTCGCGTCGTCCTTGAAATACTGGATCACCCGGTCCGGCCGGTCCGTGGAGAAGATCTTCTTCGCCTTGCCCTCGTACAACATCGCCCCTTTGGTGATCGTGTCGGCCATGGGTCCATCCTTCCCGTTCGCCTACCGCCGCCCCGGTTTCTCCTTGCCAGCCGGTGCCGCGCCAAAAACACGCCGGTAGATCTTGCCAAGATGTCGCAGATAGTACATCGGATCGAAGCAACGCGCGATCTCCTGCCGGCTCAAATACTTGGTGATGAAGGGGTCCTTCCCGGCCCCCTCTTCCAGCGGCGGCCCGCCCTTCCACGCCGCCATTGCGTTGCGCTGTACGGCTTCGTAGGCCTCCTTGCGCTGCGCCCCCTTCCCGATCAGAGCCAGCAACAGCCGCTGCGAATAGACCAAGCCGCCGGTCAATTCCAGATTGCGCTTCATGGCCTCGGGGTACACCAGTAGGTTCTTCACCAGGTCGGTGATCCGCACGAGCATGTAATCGACGAGGATCGTGCTGTCCGGCATGATGATGCGCTCGACCGACGAATGGCTGATGTCGCGCTCGTGCCAGAGCGCCACGTCTTCCATGGCGGCCAGGCTGTTCGCGCGCACGACCCGGGCCAGCCCGCACAAATTTTCCGAGGCGATCGGGTTCCGCTTGTGCGGCATGGCGGAGGAGCCCTTTTGCCCTTCCGAGAAAAATTCCTCGGCCTCCAGCACCTCGGTCCGCTGAAGATGGCGGATTTCGGTCGCGATCTTCTCGATGCTCGCCGCCAGCAATGCCAGCGCCGTCTGGTAGGCCGCATGCCGGTCGCGCTGAACAACTTGACTCGACACGGGATCGGGAGCCAAGCCCAATTTCTTGCACACGTACTCCTCGACCTCCGGCCCCTGATGGGCGAAGGTGCCCATCGCGCCCGAGAGCTTCCCCACCGCAACCTCAGCCCGCACCGCCCGGAGCCGCGCCAGGTGGCGTTTCATCTCTTCGTACCAGATCGCGAGCTTGAAGCCGAACGAGATGGGCTCGCCGTGGATGCCGTGCGAGCGGCCGACCATGACCGTGTCGCGATGCTCCAGGGCCTTGGCTTTGAGGATAGCCAGCAAGGATTGGACATCGCTCAGAATGATGTCCAAGGCCTGCGTCATCTGGACCGCGAGCGAGGTATCGACGATGTCCGAGGAGGTCAGCCCCTTGTGCAGGTGGCGGGCGTCCGGCCCGACCGACTCGGCCAACGATTCTAGAAACGCGATCACGTCATGCTTCGTGACCAGCTCGATCTCCGCGATCCGCTCCGGGTCGATCCGCGCCTTCTTGCGGATGCGCCTGGCCGTGCCCTTCGGCACCTCTCCGTTTCGCTCGCAGGCCTCGCAGGCGGCCAGCTCGACCTCCAGCCAGATCTCGTATTTGCGCCGGAGGTCCCAGATGGCCTTCATGCGCGGCAGGGTGTAACGGTCAATCATGGACGGGCTCGCTTATGGAAACAGTGGACACTCTGACACCCTGGCTCAATTCGTCGAGAGAATCTCGGCCCGCTTGGCAGCCAAGCGTGGTTCGCTGTTCAGAATCTTGTCGAGCACGCCGTTGACAAAACCGCGGGCCTCTTCGTCCGCGAAGGCGCGGGCCAGCTCCAAGGCCTCGTTGATGCTCACCTTCGCCGGCAGTTCCGGCATCCACAGCAGCTCGTACAGGCTCAAACGGAGGATGTTGCGATCCACGATCGGCATGCGGCTGACTTTCCAATTCGTGGCGTAGCGGCCGAGGACGGTATCCAATTCCGGCAGGCACTTGCGGACCCCGGCCACCAGACCGGTCGCGAACTCCTTGGCCTCCTCTTCGAGCGGGAACTGTTCCCAAAAATCCTGCTCCCAGGCCCCGCCCTGCTCGTGGATGTCCCATTGGAACAGCAACTGGAGCGCTCGTTCCCTGGCCTCATGTCTGGTCGATGGACGGCGGCTCATATGGGTTTCTTGCGCGGCCGCGTCCGGCGCACGGGTCTCGATTGTCCCTTGACTCCGGCGGCGGCGTCACCGGCCTGCAACTGCTTCATCACGTTGGCCATCTCGATGGCCGTCTTGGCCGCCTCCGCCCCGCGATTGTATTTCTGCGGGTCGGCGCGCTCGATCGCCTGCGCCACGGTCTCGGTGGTGAGCACCCCGAACACGACCGGCACGTCGGAATCCAACGAGGCCTGCGCGATCCCCCGGCTGGCTTCGGCGCTGATGTATTCGAAATGCGGCGTGTCCCCCCGGATCACCGCGCCCAGACACAGCACTGCGTCAAATCGCCCTGACCGCGCCATGGTCCGGGCGACCAGGGGAATTTCAAACGCCCCCGGCACCCGCACGACCTCGATCTGGTCCTCGCCGGCTCCGGCCTTGGTGAGGGTCTCCATCGCGCTGCTCAAAAGCCGGCTCGTCACGAACTTGTTGAACCGGCTGACCACGATGCCGAACCGCAATCCCGACGCGTCCGAAGAGCCTTTGATCGCTTTCATGGGTTCATGGATCGGCCGCGCAGAACCGGCTCACACCTTCCGGAGCAGGTGCCCCAATTTCGCCTTCTTGGTCTTGAGATATTTCACGTTGGCGTCCCGCGGCGCGATCTCGATGGGCACCCGCTCCACGACGCGCAACCCATACCCTTCGATCCCGACGATCTTGCGAGGATTGTTGGTGATGAGCTTGATCTGGTGCAGACCCAAATCCGCCAGGATCTGGGCGCCCACGCCGTAGTCGCGGAGATCGGCCTTGAAGCCCAGTTTCAAATTGGCCTCCACGGTATCGCTACCCTGGTCCTGCAGGCCGTAGGCGCGGATCTTGTTGAGCAGGCCGATGCCGCGTCCTTCCTGGTTCAGATAGAGCAGCACGCCCCGGCCCTCTTTCTGAATGATCTCCATGGCGCGATGGAGCTGATCCCGGCAGTCGCAGCGGAGCGAGCCTAGCGCATCGGCGGTCAGGCAGCCCGAGTGCACCCGCACGAGCGTCGGCTCGCCGCTGTCCACCCGGCCCTTGACCAGCGCGATGTGCGTCGCCCCGTCGATTTCGTTCTCGAACGCCACCGCCTCGAAATCCCCGAAGATCGTCGGCAGATGCGCGCCGGCAATACGCTTGATGAAGGTCTCGCGACGCATCCGATACTCGATCAGCGCCTTGATCGTCACGATCTTGAGCTTGTGGGTCCGCGCAAACTTCATCAGCTCCGGCACCCGCGCCATCGTCCCGTCCTCGTTCATGATTTCGCAGATGACGCCGGCCGGATAGAGCCCTGCGAGCCGCGCGAGATCGACGGACCCCTCCGTCTGGCCCGCCCGCTTCAGCACGCCGCCCTTCTGCGCCTTCAGCGGAAAAATATGCCCGGGTCTCGCCAGGTCGGAGGGTTTGGACTTGGGATCGATCGCCACATGAATGGTCGTCGCCCGATCCGCCGCGGAAATGCCGGTCGTCACGCCCCGGCGCGCATCGATCGACACCGTGAAGGCCGTGCCGAACGAGGCCGTGTTCTCCACGGCCTGCTGGGGTAGTTGCAGCTCTTCCACCCGTTCCGGGGTCAGGGCCAGGCAGATCAGCCCGCGGGCGTGTTTGGCCATGAAGTTCACGGCCTGCGGGGTGATCTTCTCCGCCGCGATCACCAGATCGCCTTCATTCTCCCGATCCTCGTCGTCGACCAGGATAACGAAGCGTCCCTTCTTGATGTCCCTGATCGCGTCTTCGATCCGGTCAAATTGTGTTTTCATAGGCTGTCGTACTTTCTCGGCCTCCCCGGACCTACCGCATTACGTGACGGCGTCACTCTTAAAGGGTTGCCCGCCGGGAGTCAATGGAGAACCGTGGCGCCGCAGCGATCCAAACGCGCCAAACATGCCGCCCATGCCGCACACCCGACCCACGGCACTATACCATCGGTAGGTCGCCGGCATACCGGGGCTGTCCCTTGAGATACCTGGCCCCGACCAGCCCCCAGCCGGCGCAGGCCGCAAACAGCCAGAATCCGAACGAGAAGGTGCCGGTCAGATCCTTGAGCCAGCCCAAACAGAGAGGGAGGAGAAAGCCACCCAGACCGCCGGCGGCTCCGACGACCCCTGAAACAATTCCCATCTGTTTGGCAAATCGGCCCGAGGCCACTTGAAACACCACGCCGTTCCCAAATCCCATGGCCGCCACGGCCGTGACGATCAGTACTACGGCCCAGGGCAGCGTGGGCAGGCTTCCGACGAAGGCGAGCAACAGGGTTATGGCGCCCAGGATCGTCGGCAGCACCGTCAGGCCGCCGACCCGGTCGGCAACGTACCCGCCCAGGGGACGGATGAGGCTCCCGACCAGCCCGCAAAGAGCGGTCAGCGATCCGGCGGCGACGACACCCACTGCATAGTGGTCGTGCAAAAAGAACGGGAGCGAACTGGAGAGCCCGACGAACCCGCCGAAGGTGATGGCGTACAGGCCGCACAACCAATACATGAACGGATCTCGCCCAACATCAACCAGAGCCGGCCGCCATGCGACCGCTCCCGTCCGTCCCAGGCGCCGGTCACTCTGGACAAGCCCGGCGAACAACAGGGTCGTCATCAGAACCGGAGCCGCCATCACGCCGAACGCGCCCTGCCATCCGGTCAACTCGGCGATTCGGGGAGCAAACCACATTGCGAGGACGGTCCCGCTGTTCGCCGAAGCCGCGATCCCCATGGCCAATCCCTGATGGGCCGGTGGATAGACGCGGCTCGCCAGCGGCAGCGCCACCGCGAAACTGGCTCCCGCCACGCCGAGCAGCAAGCCGGTGAGCAGCATGTGGAGATAGGAGGACGCGCCGAGCCAGGCCCAGCCCAAACCGGCTAACTCACACAGCAGAATGGCCAAGCCCGTCCGCTTTGCACCCATACGATCACTACTGATCCCCACCGGAATCCGAAGGAGCGCCCCGCTAAGCAGGGGCACTGCCACGAGCAGTCCCGTCTGCGTGGCGCTCAATCCTAACTCCGATGCGATCGCGATGCTCAGGGCTCCCACCAAGAGCCAGACCATGAAACTGACTTCGAAGTGCAGCCAGGCCCCAAGGAGTGTTGGCCAATGGCCTGACCGCAACGCCCGGACGATCTGCAACGGCGCTCCCCTCCGTCCGATCAGGCTACCGCCCGTCCGCCTGTGGTCATCCATCAATAGGCACCCCTTGGATCAGAATCGTCACCACTATAGGGGACCGTTCGGCTTTGCAGCAAGTTGCGGCGATTCTGGATCGAGAGGGATTCACGCGGGCTCATGGCTGAATCAGATTTGGTCCCGCGCGGCCGTTCTGTTTATAATGAGCCTTTTTGATCCGCCTGCGTTCAGACCGGCAGGCAACATGCGCCATGTCGCGCATGCACTCACGATAGACCACTACGATCGCCCAAGACGCATGAACGACCCGGACCTCCCCTTGCAGGACTCCCCCGAGACAGAAGACGAGTTGGACGAGCCGACCGAGGCGGATCTCGCGGAGGGGCCGACTCCCGGGGAGAACCAGCCACCCGTCGAGGAGATGCCCGAACCGCCCCGGGACAGCGGCACGGCGCTCGTACCGGTGTCCTCGCTCCAGTTGTACCTGGCCGAGGTTCGGAAGTATCCCTATCTCTCCAAGGAAGAAGAGCTGGAACTCTTCCATCAATACCGGGTGCTCGGCAGCCGGGAGGCCGCCGTCAAACTCATCCTCGCCAACCTGCGCGTGTCCGTCGCCGTCGCGTCTGAATATTTCCACACCGGCTTCGATCAGATGGACCTGATCCAGGAGGGGAACGTCGGCCTCATGCAGGCCATCAAGAAATTCGACGTGACGAAGAATGTCCGGTTCCATGCTTACGCCGCCTGGTGGGCGCGCGCCTACATTCTCCGCTATCTTCTCAACAACTTCCGCCTCGTTAAAATTGGCACGACGCAGGACCAGCGGAAGCTGTTTTACAACCTGCGGAAGGAAAAGGCCAAGCTGGAACGGGAAGGCTATGCCCCGGACACCAAGCTCCTGGCGGATCGGCTCCAAGTCCGGGAGCGGGACGTCATCGAGATGGATCAGCGGCTCGGGAACTGGGAATTGTCGCTGGATCAGCCGCTCAGCGAGGATTCGGACGGCACCCTGTTGGACGTGCTGCCGTCCGCCGAAACCGGCCACGACGAACGATTCGCCCAGGAGGAGCTGCGAGCGCTCTTCCGGAAGAAACTGGCCGAGTTCACCAAAACTCTCGATGAGCGCGAAGAGGATATTCTCCGCAACCGTCTCCTCTCGGAGACCCCCCTCACCCTGGAGGATCTGGGAAAGAAATACGACATTACCAAGGAACGGACCAGACAGTTGGAGGCCCGGATCATCAAACGGCTTCGCGACTACCTGAAGAAAGAGGTGAAGGATTTCGAATTTCTGCGTTCATGACCTGACCGGACAGAAAATTTTTCATCGATATTTCCATAACTTATATCAATCTTCCCGAACCGGACAGACCGAAGCAAAGTTTTTTCCATTCCGCCTCTTGACTCGGCTGGCTTCATCACTATCTGTGGGGGCGATCCGGAGAGACGGAATTTACCTGGTTTCGGCGTCATCGACGATCAACTCACAGGTTCGCTCAACCGTCCACATCAACAGCAGGCTCTGACCCTAACAGGAGGTTTTGGTATGGCTACGGAGACGAAGGAGAAGCAGGAAGAGAAGACCGGGAGCGCCTACAAGAATTTCCAGCCGCTCGGCGACCGGGTGTTCATCACCTACACGGAGGAGATGGAACGGACGGCCGGCGGGATCTATGTGCCCGAGACGGCCAAGGAAAAGCCACAGCGAGGGACCGTGCAGGCGATCGGCGAAAAAGTCGAGAAGTTGAAAGTCGGCGACCAGGTGCTCTTCGACAAGTACTCCGGCACCAAGCTCAAGATCGACGATACGGACTGCCTGATCCTCAAGGAAGAGGACGTGTTAGGCAAGTTCACAAAGTAACGACCCTCACCGGTATTTCATCACACGCACATCACTGTTGAAGACGATCGTAAAGGAGGATCACGATGGCAAAGCAACTGCTGTATGACGAGCAGGCGCGGGCGGCGATTTTGAAGGGTGTCAACCAATTGGCTGACGCCGTCAAGGCGACGCTCGGGCCCAAGGGCCGGAATGCCATTCTCGATAAGAAGTTCGGCGCGCCGACGATCACCAAGGACGGCGTGACCGTGGCGAAGGAAGTCGAGTTGAAGAATCCGTATGAAAACATGGGCGCGCAGCTCGTGCGCGAAGTCGCCAGCAAGACCAGCGACGTCGCGGGCGACGGCACGACCACAGCGACTGTGCTGGCTCAGGCGATCTATCGCGAAGGGGCCAAGAACATCACGGCCGGCGCCAATCCGATGGACCTCAAGCGCGGCATCGATCGCGCGGTGGAAACCGTGGTCGCCGAGTTGAAGAAGCTCAGCAGGCCCTGCCAGAGCAAGAAGGAGATCGCGCAGATCGGCACGATCTCGGCGAACAGCGACGCCACGATCGGCGAGCTGATCGCGGAAGCCATGGAGAAGGTCGGCAAGGACGGCGTCATCACCGTCGAAGAAGCCAAGTCGATGTCCACCTCGCTGGATGTCGTCGAGGGCATGCAGTTCGACCGCGGATACATCTCCCCCTATTTCGTCACCAACGCCGAGCGGATGGAAGCCGTCCTGGACGAGCCGCTCATTCTGATCAACGAAAAGAAAGTCAGCAGCATGAAGGACCTGCTCCCCTTGCTGGAGCAGGTGGCCAAGATGGGCAAGCCGCTGGTGATCATCGCCGAGGAAGTCGAAGGCGAAGCGCTGGCGACCCTGGTGGTCAACAAGCTGCGCGGCACGTTGAACGTCTCCGCCGTCAAGGCGCCGGGCTTCGGCGACCGCCGGAAGGCCATGCTGGAGGACATCGCGATCCTGACCGGCGGCCAGGTGATCTCCGAGGATCTCGGCCTCAAGCTGGAGAACGTGAAGCTCACCGACCTGGGCCGCGCTAAGCGCGTGACGATCGACAAGGACAATACGACGATCGTCGAGGGCTATGGCGACCAGAAGAAGATCGAGGGCCGCGTGAAGCAGATCAAGGCCCAGATCGAAGAAACCACGTCCGATTACGACCGCGAGAAGCTGCAGGAGCGGTTGGCCAAGATCGTCGGCGGCGTGGCGGTCATCAATGTCGGCGCGGCGACCGAGACCGAGATGAAGGAGAAGAAGGCGCGCGTGGAAGACGCCCTGCACGCGACCAAGGCGGCGGTGGAAGAGGGCATCGTGCCCGGAGGCGGAGTCGCCTATCTGCGCTGCCTGAAGGCGCTTGAGAACCTCAAGCTCGACGGCGATCAACAGGTGGGCGTGAACATCGTCCGCCGGGCCCTCGAAGAGCCGATCCGCCAGATCGCGGAGAACGCCGGCGTCGAGGGGTCCGTCGTGGTCAACAAGGTGAAGAGCGAGAGCAAGTCGAGCCTCGGCTTCAACGCCGCGAACGACCAATATGTGGACATGCTGGAAGCCGGCATCATTGATCCAACCAAGGTTTCGCGCTGCGCGTTGCAGAACGCGGCGAGCGTGGCCGGCCTGATGCTGACGACCCAGGTGATGATCACCGAGCTGCCGGAAGAGAAGAAGGAACCGCTCGGCGGCCACGGTCACAATCACGGGATGGACGGCATGTACTAAGCCGCACGAACAGCGGCTGTGTCTCGCGGGCCGGGCGGGGAGCATCCCCGCCCGGCCCGTGCGTTTTTTACGGCGCTGCGGCTCTGCCTCCTCAGCCCTGCCCTCTTCCCCAAAGGGGAGAAGGCAATCTCGCGACTCAGCCGCGGGCCGCGGAGACCCGCTTCATGACCCGGCGTAAGAGCGCAGACTGTTCCGGGTGCACGAAGAACGTGCGGAACAAGCCGTTCACATATTCCGTATGGCTTCGATGGTCCGCGAGAAAACACGCCATGGCCTCGGAGCGATTCGCGGCGTCGTATCCGAGCCGAACCGCGCAACGGGTCAGTTCCTGCGCGTCTTCCGGCAGGGCGTGGGTCTGGAGATCGTGCACCATTTGGAGCTTATGCTCCACGTCGCGCAGAAACACATAGGCTTTGGCCAGTGTCTCCGCTTCCGACCTTGCCAGCAGCCCCGCTTCCTGGAATCGTTTCAACGACGCCTGCGTGCCCCGCTGCCAGATCGCCGGCATCCGTCGCCCCCCGAGCAATTGAATGCTTTGGACCAGGAACTCGATTTCGCGGATGCCGCCGGTCCCGAGCTTGACGTTGCGCGACTCCTGGCCTCGCTTCGCGATCTTCCGATCGATCATGTCCTTCACCCCCCGGACTTCCAGCAGGAGGCGGCGGCTGTCACTCTCGGTCGGATGCCCGTGCCCCAGGATGAACGGTCTCATGCGCCGAAGAAACGTCCGCCCCACCTGCTGATCACCGGCTACCGGCGCCGCTTTCAGCAATGCCATCCGTTCCCACGTTTGGCCGCGGGTCGCGTAATACTGTTCATAACTTTTGAGCGAGCGGCACAACTGTCCCACCGTGCCCTCGGCCCGAAGCCGCAGATCCACCCGGAAGACGGTCCCCTCCGTGGTCACGTCGGTCAATGCATGGGTCAGTTCCCGGGCAAGATGTTCAAAATATTCCTCATTGGTGATACCGCGCGCGCTTTGTGATGCCCGCTGCCCTTGGTTGTCCGGGCCGGTGGTCATCCCGTCGTCCGAATAGACATAGATCAGATCAACGTCCGAGCTGTAGTTCAGTTCCCGCCCTCCCAACTTCCCCATGCCGATCACGGCGAATCCGCTGTCCAACCATTCGCCCCGGCGATTCCGCTCGCGCGGACGGCCGTAGAGGCTTCGCAGGTCCGCCTCTACGATCCCATAGGCCGCGTGAATCAGCACACAGGCCAGGTCAGAGAGGGCGGTCGTCGTCTCCGACACGGAGGCCAGCCGCAAGAGATCGCGCATTCCGATCCGCAGCATCTCCCGCCGCTTGAATCGTCGCAGCGCGTCGAGTTGCAGTTCCTTGGCCGACACGTTGCTGAGCATGTGATCAAGCGATATGCGCAATGTGCGCGGCGTCGGAGCCTGATCCAGCACTCCCGGACTGGCCAGCCAATAGACCAGGGTTGGGTCTCGGATGAGCGTATCCGCCATGGCCGGACTGTTGCCGAAGATCACGCAGAGGTAATGGAGCAGCCGGGGCGACTCCCGGAGATAGTCGTATAACGTCCCCCGGTTGAGGGTGGCCTGGACGTACCGATCCCAATGGACCAGAGCCCGGTCCGGATCGGCCGTCTCGGCAATCCCGGCCAGCAAATCGGACAGGATGGCGCCCAACTTCTGGCGTGTCAGCGGATCGCCCGCCAGGGATTGGATGTTCGCGTCCGCCTCGCGCCAGTCGGTCAGCCCGTAAGGACGGAGCAGCCGTGCGACCTCCTGCGGATCGAGTCCTTCCGCAAAGAGCAAGGGGGTCGGGTCCGGCCGGTTGTGTTGAGACATAGAAGACACAGGCGCGCGGACGAGGGATCGATGTTTACTTCGCATCGCGATGGATTATACTGGCGGGACTCTGCAAGGACAACGAACCCTCATCTCGGAATCCTGGAGGTCTTCACAGGGCCATGAAGCGGGCGGCCGCATCCGCGATTGATCGTCCGGAACTGATCGAGCGGCTCCAGCGCCACTGTCAGCAGATCGACCCGGCTGTCATCCGCGACTTCGTCACGCGGATGGACGAGGACTATCTCCGGCAACAGCCGATCGACTTGATGGCGACGCACCTCACGCTCGCCGATCGCCTGACCCTGCGGGAGCCTTGCCAGGTGCAGATCTCACCGTATGCGGACGGCCTTCTGACGATCTCGATCGTGGCCTACGATTATTTTTCGGAGTTTGCGGCCATCTGCGGCCTCCTCTCGGCCTTCGGGTTGGACATCCGCGAAGGGCTCATTTACACATTCGAGGAAGCCGGCCCAGCCCCTGCTGCGCCGGTCCGTCACCGGTTCGGACGACCCCGCGCGACTCGCCCCGGTCTCAGTCGCAAAAAGATCGTCGATCTCTTTCGCGTCCGGCCGCTCGACCATGTCCGCTTCGGGCCGCAGGAACAGCACCAACTGATCGACGAGCTGAGCCTGATCGTCCGGTTGCTGGACGAGTCCCGCCTTGAAGATGTCCGGCGCCAGGTCAACCGCCGCCTGGTGGAAATGCTGAGCCGCCGCCGCGGGGCCTTCACCACGTTGCTTGAGCCGGTGGAGATCCGCTTCGATAATCAGTCGTCTCCTACCGACACGATCATGGTCATTCAATCGACCGATACGCCGGCCTTTCTCTACGCGCTGGCGAACGCGCTGGCCATGCGCAACATTTATATCCATAAGGCCCGGGTCGAAAACCGCGGCCTCCTCGTCCATGACGAATTCCACGTGCGGAACCGGCAAGGCCAGAAACTCTCGGACCAGGCCGAGCAGCAGGAGCTGCAACTCACCGCGACCCTGATCAAGCAATTCACCCACGCCCTCACCTTCGCTCCGGACCCGGCCAAGGCCATCGCCCATTTCGATCTCTTTCTCGACGAGCTGATGGGGGCGCGACGCGGGACACGAATCGCAACCAGGCCGGTCGGCCTCTTGCGGATCATCCATAAGAAAACTCTGCCGCTGCTCGCCCAACTGCTCGGGGCCAGCGATTTTCTCTGGGAGGACTTCCTCCGGCGGCAACACGCGAACCTGCTGCCGATGCTCGAAGACTACCAATCGCTTCCCATGCGGGTGCCGAAAGCCAAGCTGGCGACATCGCTCAAGCAACGATTGGCGCGCTGCCGCACGGAAAAGCAGCGCCGGCAGGCCTTGAATCAGTTCAAGGATCAGGAGCTCTTCAGGATCGACATGAAGCACCTGCTGGAGAGTGATTCCGGCTTGCCGGAGTTCTCCCTGGCCCTCACCGAACTGGCCGAAGTGATCCTTGCTCAAACCTTAGAGGACTGTCTGAAGAAACTGACCAAGCTCTTCGGCGTCCCCCGCCTGGCCGGCGGAAGCCGTTGTCCATCCGTGCTGCTCGGCGCCGGCAAGCTGGGAGGGCGCGAACTGGGGTATGCCTCCGACATCGAGATCATGCTGGTCTATGAGGGGTCCGGCCACACGGCCGGAGCCTCCAAGATGGCCAACAGCGAGTTCTTCGAGCGGCTCGTCCAGGAATTGTTGCAATGGATCGAGGCAAAACAGGAAGGGATCTTTCACATCGACGTCCGCCTGCGGCCGCACGGGAGCAAGGGCTCGCTCGCCAACACGCTGGATGAGTTCAAACAGTATTACAGCCCCATCGGGTCCGCCGCGCCGTTTGAACGGCAGGCCTTGATCAAGCTGCGTGCGATCGCCGGCGACGAAGGGCTTGGCCGGCTGGTTGAGCGCCATCGAGACGATTTCGTTTACAGCGGCGCTCCCTGGGATTTAACCATCGCGCTCGATCTCCGGCACCGGCAGGTCGCGGAATTGGTCGAGCCTGGACGCTTCAACGTGAAGTACAGTCGCGGCGGGCTCATCGATATCGAATATGCCGTCCAATATCTGCAACTCATGCACGGGCATCAGCATGCGACGCTGCGCACGCCCAATACCTTGGCCGCGCTCGCCGCGCTCGTCTCCTGCGACATCCTGCCGGCCGAAATCGCAGCACAGCTCCGCGAAGCCTATCTTTTTTTCCGCCGGCTGGTCGACGGATTGCGCATGGTCCGGGGGAACACGAGGGACCTGTTGCTCCCGCCGGCGGACTCGGACGATTTCGTTTTTCTCGCCCGGCGGATCGGCTACGGGCGCGAGGACTGGGCAGCCGGCGCGCGGCAATTCCAGGCCGATCTCGATCGTCATTCGGCAACCGCCCGAGGTTTCTTCGATCGGTCGTTTGGCGCGTGAGAGGTAAGAGCACCCAGCGACTCGCCTCCGAAATACATGCTGCGCGACGAGAAATAGTGCCAAAACTCAATACTCATGCCTGACCCTATCTACGACCCTTCAGGATGGCGAACCCTGCCATGACTAAGGATGAATTCATAGAATGGATGTTATACATAATGAAAAGGAGTCCAGCGCGAGATTCCGGAGAAGTGACATACGAATATCTCAGAGAACACATGGCGAGGCTTCTCGTTCAAGAGCCTGATGAACGCAAAGTAGCGCTGGACGCACTGCGCTCGTGGTTGGCGCTCCGAAGAGAACCTGAGAGCATGGCCGCAGCTATGCTTGCTGCAGGCCTAGGGTTTATTGAGTTGCGCGAGGACCTTCATCGACTTCTTGAGGATATTGAAGCGGGACGATCAAACTTCAATCCTCGTATGAAGGCTTATTATGCCGAAAGGGCTCACAACTATTTGACCGCATTATACAACATCGTGCCTGAGTGAATGTGCGATAGAACTAACCGCGTTGTTCCCGAGCGAGCCGAATTGGCCTAGGTTTGAAATGGCCCTGATTGGACACTCGCCAGGAGCGATCGTTCCTACCAGGATGACTGTGTCGGGAGTCGTTGATTCGTAAATCCGAGGGCTCGCCGAGGCAGATTCCTCTGTCTCCCTAGGAGGCCGGTGCTGATCTTTCAATCTGTGTCGATTCCCGTCGCGGTTTCTTGCAGTAACACTGCTACTGGCTCGAGCTGCCGGACGATGATAGCCCCTTCCACCAAGTTCCTTTCCCGCACGATATCGATCTCGTTGCCCTTCCCGAGAAATGCCTGGCTCGTACCTTCCTGACTAACAATCCCAGGTAGCTGTGCTGGGTGAGTTGCTGCTTTCCCCGCTGCCGGTTGGAATTGTGTCTTCCTGTCCGCTTCCCGCTTCGTGAGTTCTTCGGGCGATGGCCGCGACGGGGCAATCTACAACTACGACGCCAACGGCAACCTGATCAGCGGCGGCGGGCGGACGTACACGTATAACCTCGAGAATAAGCCGCTGACGATCTCCCACAACGGTGAAACGACTTCGTTCGTCTACGACGGCGATGGCGGGCGGGTGAAGAAGATCGCCGGGACGACGACCACACGCTATATCGATCGGTTCTATGAGTGCGACAACACGAGTTGCACGCGGTTCATCTTCGCCGGGGACACCCGCATCGCCTCGGTGGCGGTCACGACGGGGGCCGTCCACTATTGGCATCAAGACCACCTGGGCTCCAGCAGCGTCATCACCGACGGTACGGGCGCTCTGGTGCAAACGCTGACCTACTATCCTTACGGGGAGACGCGGACCAACGAGAGCAGCGCCACCCCGACGGTGGATGTTCCCTATAAATACACCGATCAAGAACTCGACAATGAGACGGGGCTCTACAACTACAACGCACGGCTGTATGATGCCGAAATCGGAAGGTTTATCTCACCGGACAGCATTGTGCAGAACTATACCGACCCGCAGACACTGAATCGATATAGCTATGCACGAAACAGTCCGCTGCTCTATACCGATCCAAGCGGGCATATCTTTGGCATAGACGATATTCTCATTGGGGTTGCAATCGGGGCCATATTGAGGGGTACCACATCGGCAGTGACAGGCGGGGATTTCTTGCAGGGCATGGCAATCGGCGCGGTTACCGGTGGTTTTATGGGAGGGGCAAGTGCCATTACGTCCGGGATCGCAGCAACAGCAGAACAAGCAGCGCTCATATATGGCCTAGCGGGGGGAGGCGCAGGTGCGACATCTTCGGCGATGACCCGTTCAGATATCGGAATGGGGGCCTTGACTGGCAGCGTGTTTGGCGCGGCAAGCTCATTCGGGACTCCGAGCTTCAGACCATTTGGGAATATGGAATGGGGAAGTATCGGGAACAGACTGTTCAACAGCGCTTTGACAGGATCGGTTTTTGGTGCAACCTATGCCGGGATAACCGGAGGCGAGATTGGACGGGCTGCGATGTGGGGAGCGGTAGGCTGGGCTGCCGGAGAAGCGGCGAACATGGCGATCGGGCATGCCTATGGTTATATTGCATCGGACATGACAAAGCCTACATTCAACGACGGAGTGTTTGTCTATAATGTCGATACACCAGGATTGGTTACCTTCGGAAATGTCATCGCTGGACCAGAAATACAACTTGGTGATCCTTTATATAGGGATAAGCAGTTAGTTCCAGGAAAGACCATTAGAGACCATGAAGTTGGTCATATGCCACAAGGGACTCAATTTGGGCTGGCATACATTCCAGCTCATGCAGCTTCTTTGACCGTAGGTGGAGCAGTTGGATTTATAAATGGAACGGGGTTCATAGATGGTTCTCATAGGTTTGGTCTCCTTGAACGTTATTATCATCCGGTGCCACAATGGTAACGTGAAGAGGTGAAGTAGAACGAATTATGAAACTCTTTTTAGTGGCGGGATTACTGCTATGCTTAGCCGGTTGCGAGAAAACGGGTTATGAGATCATCTTGACAACTGACTCTCTGAGCTACAGTGATATTTCCACAATGGAATCTTTACTCAGCAGCAAGGGGTTTGTAGTCGAAGGAAGAGAAAAAGAGGTTACCTTTAAGCACTATCCGAACGAGGTGCAAAGTACTTTTTTAAAAATTATACCTGATAAGCCCTACGGTGTTTTAGTGGCCAAATTGGGGGGGGCCAGGCATGAGTATTGACTTTTGAAGCGCTCCGTCAAATCAGCGATTTGAGCCATTGCTGCTGACCCCGAATGTGGCGAGCCACTGCTGCGCGAACTCGACGGACTGTGGAAGTTTCGCGTTCGCCGGTTCCGCATTGTCTACGCCGTCAATCGGAAGACCCGCACGATTCGCATCATGACCGTCTGCCATCGCCAATTTATCTATGAAGAGCTCGCCTCGCAGCATCGAAAGAAGGATGAGCCCGCATTATTCATGACGGTTCGTCGCGTTCCACCCGTTGCATCGTGAAGAGCAACGGGTACCCGGCAGTCGCCAGGCGTTGGACCCATTGCAATGAAAAAGAGCAATGGGTACCCCCAAGCACAGCCGCGAGGGACCAAGGCGTACTTGAAACAGTACGTCGAGGGACTAAGCGGCGAGCACGCCCGCCATACCAAGCTTCGCTTGAGCCGCCGCGTCCGATCACATCGCGGCGGAGAGGTACGTTGCCTTCGACTTCTCATTTTGGCTCTGTCGCAGCGGCGAATCGGGGCGCCCGTTGCTCCTCTGTTGCAATGGGCCAAAGCAGCAGAAGCGTTCATGAATAATGCGGGTTAGGCCGGCCTGGTAGACTCTGGTTCCTGACGTGCGGCAGGTGCTATTCCACCCACACCAGATTGAGGGATAGCGCTTCCGCCGCTTCGCGCTGCCTTATATCAGCGGTAACGAAGGGAATGGTCAAGCTAACAGCAGCCTGGAAGCTGAGTGCGGATGCGACATGCAGGGCATCGAGCGTTCTGAGCCCTGTTTTCTCGACTAGCTCTTCGGCATGACTGAGCACGATTGGCCCGACTTCAATCAACTCCCAGTAAGCCCGATCCTTGTGAAGTCTTGCCCGAATAGCGAGAAAGTCACGCTGGGTCAATTCGCCGGCGGCTCTCCTTCGGGCCAACGCAGAGAGGACTTCGACTGGAGCCACGGCGGAAGAAAGAAACCGATACCGCTGGAATAGTTTTCGCGCAACAGAGGACCCTGCTTCCTTGACGTATCGTTTCACCAACATGCTGGTGTCAAAATAGGCCCAGGGCGCCGGCGTCACCGGTCATCTCGCCCTTCGCGAACCGTCTTGGACAGTGATTCACCACGCAGCACCCGTGGCTTCCAGGACGGCAGTACCCCCCGCTTGGCTGCCGGCCTCAGGAATCCGGCCGTCTCAAGCCTTCGGATGGCCGACTCGGTTTGGTCAGAGGGGTGAATGGGCCGAATCACTGCGAGCGGCCTACCACGCTCCGTTAACAACACTTCCCGGCCACCCCTGACAGCCTTTATCAGCCGAGAGAATTGCTGGTTCGCATCACGAAGACCAATCTGCACCAGTGCACCCCTATGAAGTAGTGACATCACTACTGTATATCTGGACGCGAGGCAACGTCAAACTTCCCCTTCACGCGACCCGGCAGGCCGCGCGCTCAGTCGCCGGAGGCGCAGCCGCCGCCGGCTTCCTTTGTTCGCGGCCCCGCACCCGATGCATCTTCTCCCTCGTGTGATACGGGAGCAGCCCTTCGAGGACCATCGGCAACCTCTCGCAGGGGATGTCCTCCATGAGCTTGATCGCCGGTTTGGGGTCCGGCCCGGACCGCCCACCGATATAGACATCCACCGCCTCGACCACTTTGCCATCGACCTTGGCTTTTTTGCCCAGCAAGCCCACGTCCGCCACCAGATGGTTGCCGCAGCCGGCCGGACAGCCCGACCAGTGCATGGTGATCGGCTTCAAGGTCGTGCTCAGTCTTGCCTCCAGCGCCTTGGCCGTCTGGACCGCTCGCGATTTGGTTTCGATCACCGCCAGGTTGCAGTAGTCGCTCCCGACACAACTCACGAGACCCCGATAGAGGGCATTGGGATTGTAGGTGAATCGTTTGAGCAAGGGTTCCTCGGCCAGCTCACCGACCTTCCGATCGCTGACATTGGGAATGATCAGCGCTTGATTGGGCGCCAGGCGCACCTCCCCGTTGCCGTACTTATCAGCCAGATCGAGCACCTTCACGAGATCGCCCGCCGTGACCCGTCCAACGAGGACCTTCAGTCCCACATAGTTCATCCCCCGTTGCCGTTGCCGGAAGATCCCAACATGGTCTTGCTCACCATGCTTCCGAGCATCGACGCCGGCCGGCCGCAGAGGTTTTCCCACCCGCGCTTCAACCTCCGCTCTGAACCGGGCCTCTCCCCAGGCGTCGATCAAAAAGGCCAATCTCGCCTGCGTGCGATTCTCCCTGGGCCCATGGTCGCGATAGACTTCCAGGATCGCCCGACAGACTTCCAGCGCCTCTTCCGGACTCACAAAGACATCCAGGGGCGTGGCGATGCGATACCCGCCGGAGCCAAGCTTGCCGCCCACCAGCACATTGAAGCCGACGCAACGGTCATGGCCCAGATCGTAGTAGGCGGGGACCAAGGCCAGATCTTGCGTTTCCATGTGGACACAGTTGTGCGGGCAGCCGGTCACGGCCACATTCAGTTTCCTGGGCAAATTGGAAAAGGTCGCGTTTCCGATAACCTCCTCGTTGATAGCCCGCGCCAGTCCTATGCTGTCCACGATCTCATCCGGACTGAGCCCTGACACCGGACAGGTCATCACGTTCCGCACGTTGTCCATGCCGGTTTGCAGCGATGTCAGTCCGACTTCTTCCATCCTAGCAAACACTGCGGGGACGTCTTCGATCCGCAGGTGCCGAAGCTGGATTTGTTGGCGCGTTGTCACATCCAGCAAACCGTTCCCATAGGTCCCAGCCAGGTCCGCCAACACCCGCAACTGGCACGTCGTCGTCAGCCCTCCGGGAATCCGCACGCGGAGCATGAAGAACCCCGCCGTCGGGTTGCGCAAGAAGAGGCCATGCCACTTGAGCCGCTGGACGTCAGCCTCCGGAATCGATTGCCACCCGGCCGCCGCGTAGTGGGCAATCAGGTCCCGAACCACCAGTCCGTCTCGCTCTCGTTTGATGGCCTCGATCTTGTTCATAACAATCCTTTCGTGCCTTTTGTGCCTTTCTCGATTATCCGCCGCCGCGCTTGCCTTGCATCTCCTTGTCGTAAAACTCCAGCATCTGTGCAATCTCGTCCTTGGTCATGCCTTTCTCCATCCATCGGTGTGTCTCCTGCGCCAGGAGATCCTTGGCGACCGCCGGAGACAGCTCCCTCACTTTTGGAAGAAATTTGACATAGAAGTGTTTGGCCACCTCGTAAAAGCCCTGCCAATGCACGTAATCCGGCGCCATCTTGGACAGGCCATGGCGGGCGCGCCGGCCTTCATGGTGCCAGAGTTCGTAGAACACCCATTCGATTTCCTCGTCGAACGGCGTGGGCGTGATCTTCCCCAGTTCCTTCAGCCGGTCCATGGCGACCTTCGCCGGCTTGCCGAACTTCTCGTTATAGAGCGCGATCCCGCTATCCATCTGCGTGAAGAACCGCTCGACGATCTGCTCGCTGTGGCAGGACGAGCAAACCTGGGTCATGGCCTTGCGCCTGGCCTCGTGGTTTTCCAAGCGCGTCGAAATCACCGGACGCAGGGTCCAACTGATTCGGTCTCCGACATCGTGCGTCACCTCCTGGGTCGAGGTCGCGCTCATGTGGCAGGTGGCACAGGTGGGGAATTGATAGTCCTTCCCGGGCAACCAGGCGTCTTTTGGATGGCTGAGCTTCATCTTGTCCTTGTTTGCCGTGAACAGGACCCCGTGCTTGCTTTCATAGTAGGCCTCGATTTGCGGATGGTCCGGCCCCATGTGACAACGCCCACAGCTCTCCGGCTGCCGCGCTTGCGCCACGGAGAACCCGTGCCGCGCATGGCAGGCAGAACAGGTGCCTTTCGATCCGTCGGGGTTCACCCGGCCAATCCCCGAATTCGGCCAGGTCGAGGGATGGAGCTTCCCGTTTTCCATCACCTTGACCACGCTCCCATGGCAACCGGCGCATCCGGTCGTGCCGACCTCCGGCCCCTCCACGACGTTGCCGAGAAAATTGTCCAACGAACCGATGAATTGGGCGGCCTTGGCATGATGGGACCGTTCGAACTGACCAGCCTCCTTGTCATGGCAGCGCATGCAATCCTTGGGGGTCACGAGCGTGGAGATCAGGAAACCTTCATGGTCGTAGGCATCGGCGTCGCCCTTTTCCGCCCGGTGACATTCGACGCAGCCGATCCCTTTCGGCGCGTGGCGGCTGACCTTCCAATCGTTGATCCCACCTACCGAGACATCCTTCGCCAGGTGGCAATCAATACACTTCTTGTTCTCCGCCGAGACAAACGGCCTGATGCCGCCCTCGCGTCGCTCTTCCACCTGCACGTAACCGACCCCGGTCAGGGCCAGAAACAGGATCAGACACAACCCGCCGATCATGTAGCGAGTGAAATTCAGGGCGCCGTTGCCCCCATGCGCCGGCTCTGTCTTGTTCTCCAGTTTGTTATCCAGATCATCCATTGCTAGCTCCCTCCAGAACTGTTCCCTTGCCCGACTAGGTTCCGGTTACACTCACATCCTCGTGTCCAGATACATCAGGACGATCATCGTCCCAAGGGCGATCGCCCCCACCACCCCATTGATGAGACCCATCGGCCAACCCCGCTGCGCCAGCGCGCGATCCACGAACGGATAGACGACGAACAACCCCGCGCCAGCAAGCAACCCCCACAAGGCGACCGGTCCCGGGAGCAAAGAAATCACCATATAAGGCGCGGAGAAATACCAGGGCGGCGACACGTCCGCTGCAACCTCTTGAAGATTGGCGGGCGGCCCCAAGGTCGGCGGAAAGATCATGACCAGATCCACGATCAACAACAGCAGCCCCACGGCGACGGCCCCCATATACAGGGTGTGAACCGGATAGAACGGATGGAAGCTGCGGCTCCCGGCCACATCCGCGAAGCCGATCAACCGCACGGTGATGACGTGCCCGCCCACCAGCACGACGAGCAGCACCGGCAGCAACTTGGTGTGCAGGTCATAGAGCCGCAACAACGTGTTGTCGGAAACCTCTTCGCCTCCGCGCAGCAGGTAGAGAAGCGGTGTCCCGACGATCGGCAACGAGCCCAGCATATTGGTGACGACCGTCATGCCCCAGTAGGAGACATTGTCAAAAATCAATGAGTAGCCGGTGAACCCCATCGCGAACGTCACGAACAGGACGATCGAGCCACTTACCCATTTCAATTCTCCCGGCGTCCGGTAGGCGCGCGTGAGAAACACACGGATCACGTGGAACAGCAGGAACAGGATCATGAGATCCACGGAAAACTTATGGACGCCCCGTATGAACCAGCCCAGGTACACCTCGTGCGTAATGTGCTCGACGCTCTCATAGGCCTTCCCCGGCGACGGCACATAGTAGAAAGTCAACAGCAGCCCGGTCGTCACCAGGAACCCGAACAACGTCAGCGGAATCGCTCCGAGCGTGTAGGGCCACCAATCCAGATGCTCGGGCAGGTCCTTCTGGATATAGTCGATCCAGCTCTTGCTTTCACTTTTCGATTCGGCTACTTGCGGTGTTGGTGATGTAGTCGATGCCATGTTGCCCCGTTATGACTGAGTGCTGAGTGCTGAGAACTGGGTACTGAGAAGGAAGCTACCAAGTCCCTAACCTCACTCTTCACCGTCGATCTCTGTCACGCGCTCTGAATGTTGACGTACAACTGTCCTCCCCGTTTGACGATGTCAAAGCGGTCCAACGGGCGAGGCGGCGGTCCCGCGATGTTGAGTCCACGCTTATCGTAAATGCCCTGGTGGCAGGGACAGACAAACTCTTCGCGCCGCTTGTCCCAGGACACCAGGCAGCCCAGATCGGTACAACGCCTGGAAAAGGCGGCGATTCCCTCGCCGGTTTTCAGCACGAGCAGCTTGTGTCCGCCGAACTCCATCGGGACGGCATCGTCCAGCGGCAGGCTCTCCTCGGTTCCCAGCAGGACCGACTCGATCCGTTTCGGTCTGTGCGCCGGCACCAAAAACTGGAAAAATCTCAGGCCGAGTAGACCCATCCCGAACAGCAGGCCGAAGCCCATCACTGCTTGGCTCAAAAATCGCCGCCGCCCCACATCATCGTGAATGATGGCCATAAGCCTCCTATCCCTTCTCTCCATGTTGTGACAGATCCAATCCCATCGCTTCCGCCGATTCGTCCACGCGCGGCGAGACCACGAACGCCAAGCCCTTCAACAGGAGCAGGGTCATCCCTGCGGCGAAGGCCGCGACGGCGCCGGCGGCGACCAACTGCGCGAAGAACTGATAGGGATAGCCGTAGAACAGCCCGTCGCTTCCGTCCGGATTGACCTCGGTCGACGCGAACAGGCCCGTCGCCACCATGCCCCAGGCGCCGCCGACCCCGTGCATACCGAACACGTCCAGCGAGTCGTCATAGCCCAGGATGAGCTTGACGTAATTCACGGCCATGTAGCAGAGCCCGCCGGCCCCGATCCCGATGACGACGGCGGATAAGGGACTCACGTAGCCGGCTCCCGGCGAAATGGCCACCAGACCGGCCACGACCCCGCTGGCCATGCCCAACGCCGTCGGTTTATCCCGTTGCAGCCATTCCGCCGCCATCCATACCAGACCCGCCGCCGCGCCGGACAGTTGGATCGCAACAAAGGCGGTCGTTACGGTGGACATCGAGGCCGGTCCCGCTCCGGCGGACAAGCCGAACCAGCCGACCCACATCAAGCCGGCCCCCAGGAACGAGAACGGCAAGTGATTGGGCAGGATTTCGACCTGACCATAGCCCCGCCGCTTCCCCATGACGACGGCCGCGACCAGGGCGGTCACGCCGGCGCTGAGATGGACGACCGCGCCTCCGGCAAAATCCAGCGAGGCCAGGTTCGCGAGCCACCCTCCGGCCCAGAGCCAGGACACGACCGGTCCGTATACCAGCAGGCTCCAGAGCAGGCCGAACAGGAGAAAGAACAGGAAGCGGACCCGCTCCACGATGGCGCCGGCCACCAGAGCCAGCGCCAGCGATGCCATGACGGCGTGAAAGAGCGGACGCAGCGATCCGACCCCATCCCGCCCGTAGGTCAATCCCTCGCCGACGCACAACCACGCAAGCGAGACGACCGCCAGGGCGCTGAATGGCATGCCGATCGTGTTGAGCACGTTCTTTCTCCGCACCATCCCTCCGTAAAACAGGGCCACGCCCGGGACGACCAGGGTCGCGAGGCTCGTCGCGATCAGCGACCAGAGGGTCTGGGCCGCCGCCTGCGTCATCTCATCCCCGTCAGCGAGACCTGGTAATGGCGTTCCGTCGCACGCCGCAACGATACTTCTCCTGATCGACTGAGGTGGTCGATCGCGCCGAACACTTGCACCCAATCCAACCCGGACCGATGCCAGAGACTCTCAAGGGTCTGCTCGCCCTCTTGACGTAAGATGTCGATGACCATGGTTTCCGTCGTTGTCATAGCCATGTTCGCCTCCATACCAAGCTTCGCTAGAGCCGGCGGCTCATCGGGCGTAGCCCCTCTTCATTGATGCCGCCGGAGAAACACCGCCGCTGCTTCTTCTCCTTATTACCCATACCAAGCTTTGCTAGAACCGGCGGCCCTTCATCGTCTTTTCGTCACTGTGCCGGCGGAGAAGCACCCACGCCCGTTTCCCTTCCGTCGTTTTTCATAGGCCGCCGGAGAAACTGTTCATCAACCCATCACCAAAAACAAAAGGCGCCGCGATGCAAGGGAGGGCGCCTCATCACCCTTCCCGCTCACCGCCGGCGCCTTTGCCAGCCAATCCGACAACACTGCCGGATCTGTTGTTCTATTCTGCGCTTACATCCTCACTCCATTGTGAGGTGCCTGCGATCAAACTACCGGGGCCAGCTCATCCCTCAACTAAACCTGTGCCCACACCAGCCGCTCTAAGATCACGGGCAACGCATGAATCAGAGGCCGTTTTCAGCATCAGGAATAGGCACGCTCGTTGTGCTGGCTGAGATCCAACCCCATCCGTTCTTCCTCTGCCGTCACGCGCAGGCCGACCACCCGATCGACTAATTTCAAAATGACCAGCGTCCCCGCGGCGGAAAAGAAGCTCACCGCCACCACGGCTAGGATCTGGACTCCAAAGAAATGCAGGTTGCCGCTCCAGAGCCCGTCGGCCCCGGATGCGTTGACGCCCTTGGAAGCCAGCAATCCCGTCATCACCATTCCAAACACTCCGGCCACTCCATGGATGCCGACCACGTCGAGCGCGTCGTCGTAACCGAGCTTGCCCTTCTTCATGATGGCCCAATAGGACAGGGCTCCGGCCACCCCTCCGATCAGCAGCGCTGAAACCGGGCCGACGTAGCCCGCCCCTGGCGTCACCATCGCCAGCCCGGCCACCGCGCCGCTTGCGATTCCCAGCACCGTCGGGGTTCCGCGATGGGCCCATTCCACTGCCAGCCAGGCCAGCGCCCCCGCGGCGGCGCCGATATGGGTGGCCGTAAAGGCGATGACCGCGGTTTCGTTCGCGCCCAGGGCGCTGCCCGCGTTGAAGCCGAACCAGCCGAACCACAGCAAACCGGTCGCGAGAAGCACCATCGGAAGATTGTGCGGCGCCAGATAATCCGTCCCGTAACCCTGACGCGCTCCGAGGACGAGCGCGCACACCAGCGCGCTCACGCCCGAGCTGAGGTGCACCACTGCGCCCCCGGCGAAATCCAAGGCTCCCAAGCGGGCCAGCCATCCGCCGCCCCACAGCCAGTGCGCGATCGGGCAATAGATCGCCAGCGACCAGAGTCCGGCGAAGAGGACGAGCGCGCTGAATCTCATGCGCTCGGCAAAGGCGCCGGTGATCAAGGCCGGCGTGATGGCCGCAAACATCATCTGAAAGACCATGAAAGCTTGATGCGGGATCGTGGGGCCATAGGCCGCATGCGGCGCCAGCCCCACGCCGCTCAACCCGATCCAGTCCAGATTGCCGACCAGGCCCTCGGTGTCGGGACCGAACGCCAGGCTGTAGCCGACGGCCATCCACAAGAGACTGACCAGGCACACGACCACAAAAGTCTGCATGATCGTCCCCAGCACGTTCTTGCTCCGGACCAATCCGCCATAGAACAGCGCCAGCCCCGGCAAGGTCATGGCCAAGACAAAGGCCGACGACACGAGGACCCATGCGGTGTCGGCCTCGTTGATCGCCGGCGCCGCTGCCGGCACTTGGCCCCAGGCCGACCCGGCTGAGGCCAGACCGGCGATCACTGCCAGCCCGAACCGTGCAAGACCCATTCGATGCATGATGCTTGCTCCGCGATAGACAGAAAATCTCGGGTTCCGGATTCAGAAGGTCTTGTACTCCAGCCATTTGCCATTGAGCGTGATCTTGCAGCGGGCCTCTCCCTGGCTGCCGGTCACCTTTTCCATATCAATGGAGAAGTCGATCGCGCTCATGATCCCATCGCCGAACATCTCGTTGGCCTGTTCCCGCAGGGAATCGCCGTACACGCCGATGATTTCCAACAATCGGTATTTGAAGGGGTCCGTGGTGTTCGGATAGTCGGTCCGGACCGGAAATTTGCTCAGGGCCTCCGTGGTCGCGCCATCGAGATCCAACAGCGCGCCGACTTTCTTGGCTTCGTCGAGCGTGAACCGATGATTGCCGTTCAGCGCCGCCGCCACAAAGGTCGGGTTCTTCCCGACCGTCTTGGCGATTTCGGCGATCGTCACGTTCTTCTTCATCCGCTTGTCTTTGATCGTATTGCGCACCGTCTCCTTGTCCATGTGCCCCTCCTCGGTTATGCCGCCCTGTCGACGGAACGGCTATGTGTGCCTGCCTCGCTTAGAACCGCACCAGCACCGGCTCTTCAACGGAACGCCCGCCGGAGGCCGACCCGACCCCGCCGGCATGGGCCGCATGCCGGACCAGGAAATGAATCACGTGATTTCTGATCTTGTAGTAATGGGGATGATCGATGATCGACTCCCGCGAGCGCGGTCGCGGGATCGTGACGTCCACGATCTCGCCGATTCGAGCGGACGGTCCATTGGTCATCAACATGATCCGATCCGACAACAGAATGGCCTCATCCACATCATGGGTGACCATGAACACCGTGTTCTTCGACGTGTTCCACATTTGAATCAGCTCTTCCTGGATCACGCCGCGGGTCAAGGCGTCGATCTGGGCAAACGGCTCATCGAGCAGCAGGACTTTCGGTTCAATGGAAAAGGCCCGCGCCAACCCGACCCGTTGCTTCATGCCGCCGGACAAGGCCGCCGGCCGTTTCGCCTCCGCCCCCTTCAACCCCACCAGCGCAATGTATTTGTTGACGTGCGCCGCCACTTGCGAAGGCTCCCAGTCCTGATAGGCCGATCTCACAGCCAGGGCGATGTTCTCGAACACCGTCATCCAAGGCATCAGGGAAAAATTCTGAAAGACGACCATGCGGTCCAGCCCCGGCCCCGAGACTTCACGGCCTCCGAGCAGAACCCCGCCTTCTGACGCCTCATCCAGCCCGGCGATGATATTTAGCAGGGTGCTCTTGCCGCAACCCGAATGGCCGATGACCGTCACGAACTCGCCCTTGTCGATCTTGATTGTGACGTCCTTGAACACGCAGACCCGCCCCTCGCCCAATGGGCTGGGAAAGTACTTGCTGACGTTGTCGATTTGCAGAAAGGCCATGGGTTACTCCTGATAGGTGACCAAGCCCGCCAGCTTGTTGAATCCCGAATCCAAGATCACTCCCACGCAGCCCACGACGAGAATGGCGAAGATGACGCCGGAAATATCGAGGTTGTTCCATTCGATCCAGCTCAGATACCCCACCCCCAGCTCGCCGAGCAGCATTTCCGCCGGGACCACCGCGACCAGCGCGCTGCCGAAGGAGATCCGCAGGCCGTTGACGATCGTCGGGGCCGCGCCGGGCAAGATCACCTTGAAGAGCCGCTTGAACCAGGACAATTGGAGGATCGCGGCGACATGCAAATAGTCCTTGCGCAGACCGTTCACGCCGAAGGCCGTCGTCGCCAGGGTGGGCCACAGCGCCGCCATGAAGACGACCAACACCGCAGTCCACTTCGGATCCTTGACCGTGTAGAGCAACAGCGGCATCCAGGCCAGCGGCGAGATCGGTTTCAGAATCTGGATGTAGGGGTTCACGGCCTTGAAGAGCACCTTGTTCAGTCCTAACAACACGCCCAGAATGATCGCCACCACCGAGGCCGCCAGGAGGCCGGCGCCGAACCGCGCGACCGTGTAGAGCACGAGGTAGCCGATCCCGTGATCGTTCGTCCCCTTCTTCACGAAGGCCTCGCTCAGCTCGACCCGCGCCTTCTCCAGCACGGCCAGGGGGCCCGGCACTCCCTTGACCTTTTCCTTTTCGGGATTCCACTGATAGGTGCCGCTCTCCGTGCGGACGATGTCGCCATTGAACTCCATCAACTGGAGCTGTTCCTCGGTCATCCCTTTGGGATCGAACGGGGCTCGCAGCGTGAAGAGCTGCCACCCCAGTAGAAATAGAAACAGGATGAATCCGGAAATGAACCATGGGTTGCCGCCGGTCTGTCCGGCCATCGCGCGGACCTTCTTTCCATTTGCCGCCGGGCCGGTCCGTACCGTTGCCTCGACTCCGATCGACTTCCCGCCCGCCACCGCCGTCTCCGTCAGCATATCCTGTTCTCCTCCTCCCGGCGTCACGTGCTGCTCACGCCATCCCGTGGATCTTGAAGCTCTTCACGTAGGCCTCGGCTTGCTGCGGATCGAACTCGCGGCCCATGATCACGTGTTTCGTCGTGGTGCTGGCATGGGTGGGATAGCCGAGTTCTTTTGCGATCCGATCGCAGTCGGCGGCGCGATAGACCTGCTCCGCCACCGCCTTGTAGTTGACGTCCCCCTTGAGATGGCCCCATCGTTTCATTTGGGTGAGAATCCAAACGGCCATCGAATGCCAGGGGTACGGATCGAAGTCGATCCGGTTCGGCTCCTTTTTGATGGCGCCCAGCCCATCCGCGTAGGTGCCGGTCAGGACCTGCTCCAGCACCGTGACCGGCTGATTCAAATAGTTGGTCGGCGCGACGGCCGCGGCGATCTCTTTGCGATGCGCGGGGTTCGAGGCATAGTGCGTTGCATCGACGATCGCGCGGAAGAGCGCCCCGAAGGTATTCGGATAGCGCGCGGCGAAGTCCTGCGACACGGTGAAGGCGCAGCAGGGGTGCCGGTCCCAAATCTCCTTGGAGAGCTTGAAGATGAACCCCACGTTTTCATACACCGCCCGTTGGTTGAACGGGTCGGGTCCGAGATAGCCGTCCACGTTGCCGGCCTTCAGGTTCGCGACCATCTCCGGCGGCGGCACGACCCGAATCTGCACATCTTTGTCCGGATGCAGGCCTCCTTCGGCCAGGAAATACCGCAGCAGATAGTTGTGCATCGAATAATCGAACGGCACGCAGAACCGGAATCCCTTCATGTCCGCCGCCGCTTTGACGTTCTTGTGCTTGATATGCAGCGTGATGGCCTGTCCGTTGATGTTCTCGACAGCGGGCATGTAGAAGGGCTTCGGGACGGAGCCAGCACCCAACGTGATGGCCAGCGGCATCGGCGTCAACATATGGGCCGCGTCCACCTCGCCATTGATCGCCCAGTCGCGGATCATGGCCCAACCGGCGGCCCGCTTCACCGAGGCGTTCAGCCCGTGCTTCTTGTAGAAGCCGAGCGGCTCGGCCATGATGATGGGGGTCCCGCAGGTGATGGGAATGAAGCCCACGCTCACATCCTTTTTTTCCGGTTTCCCTATCGGATCCGCCGCCAGCGCGACGATCTCCCGAAGGGGGAGGATCTGCTCGATTACGGTCATCAGCGTCGTCGCTCCTAGCGCCGCGAGGAATCGGCGCCGCGAGGTCCCGGCGCTCTCAAGGACGGCATGAGCCAGCGACTCCTTGACCGTTCGCTCGAAATACTCGTCGGATGAGAGCAGCGGTGCCTCGGACGTGCCCGCTTCGCGTGTTCCCCTGTCATCGCTCATAGTCGGCTCTCCTTTGCCGGTTTTTCCGCTCTTCGCCGGCACGCCGTGAGTCATCCTGCGTTCCAACTCCAAAAAAAAGCGTCCTCGATCCCCATGACCGGGAACGGAGGACGCCATTGTCCTGCCTGAGCCTGTCGGCCACCGGCCCGAGACCGCCCTGTCTCGTCGTGACCGCTAAAACGAACGGCGTCCGCCACCCTTTTCAGAATGACGGACGCCGTTGTCCGTTGACTTGGTTATGAGAGCCGTACTGACGACGCCGTTGTCCCAGTTCGACTCTTGAGCGTGGCTTATACCACGCTTCCCCGCCCGCCGTCAACCGCCACGTGGGAACGGTCCGCGACAGGCCGGTCTCTATGCGTCGTAATAGAGGAAATACTCGTATGGATGCGGCCGGAGGCGCATCGCATCGACTTCCTTGGTCCGCTTATAAGCGATCCAGGATTCGAGCAGATCCTCGCTGAACACTCCGCCCTTCAGCAGGAACTCATGGTCCTTTTCGAGCGCCACGAGCGCCTCGTCCAAGCTCCCAGGCATGGTCGGAATCTTCGCCGCCTCTTCCGGCTCGAGATCGTAGAGGTCCTTGTCCGCCGGTTCTCCGGGGTTGATCTTGTTCTCGATTCCGTCCAGACCGGCCATCAGCATGGCCGAGAAGGCCAGGTACGGGTTGGAGGTCGGGTCCGGGAACCGCACCTCGATCCGCTTGGCCTTCGGGCTTGGTGAGTACATGGGAATCCGGATGCCCGCCGACCGGTTCCGGCTGGAATAGGCCAATAGCACCGGCGCTTCAAACCCGGGCGTCAGCCGCTTGTACGAGTTGGTCGTCGGGTTCGTGAGCGCCGCCAAGGCCTTGGCGTGCTTCAGGATGCCCCCGATGTAGTACAGGCACAGTTGGGAGATCCCCGCATATTCCTTCCCGGCGAAGAGCGGCTTCCCCTCTTTCCAGATGCTCTGATGGGTATGCATGCCCGAGCCGTTGTCGCCGAAGATCGGCTTCGGCATGAACGTCACGGTCTTGTTGTGGCGCTTGGCGACGTTCTTGACGATGTACTTGTACATCATCATCTTGTCGGCCGTAGACACCAACGTGTCAAACCGGATGTCGATTTCCGCCTGGCCGGCCGTCGCCACCTCGTGGTGATGCTTTTCGACCATCATGCCCGCTTTTTGCATCTCCAGGATCATCTCGCTGCGGATGTCCTGCTGGGTATCGGTCGGGGCCACCGGGAAGTAGCCTTCCTTGTGGCGGATCTTGGACCCCAGATTGACGCCGTCATGCCCGGCGTTCCAGATTCCTTCTTCCGAATCGATGAAATAATAGGAGCTGTGGCTGGTTTGGTCGTACCGCGCCTGGTCGAAAATGAAGAACTCCGCCTCGGGTCCCCAGTAGGACACGTCGCCGATCTTCGTGCTCTTCAGGTGCTGCTCGGCCTTCTGAGCGATGTAGCGCGGATCGCGGTCGTAATTCTCGCGCGTGACCGGATCGACCACGTTACAGATCAGGCTCAGGGTCGGCACAGCCGCAAAGGGGTCCATGCAGGCCGACTTGGGATCGGGGATGGCCAGCATGTCGCTGTTATTGATAGCCCGCCATCCCCTGATCGACGAGCCGTCGAATCCCGACCCGTCTTTGAAGAGTCCTTCGGTCATTTCCTCCACGGGAATGGAGAAATGCTGCCAGGTGCCGATCAGGTCGACGAACTTGAGATCGACCACGGCGACCTTGTTCTTCTTGGCAAGTTCCAACACTTCCTTCGCTGTCATCCCCCTCCTCCTTTCAGAACACTGGCTCCAACGGTGTTGCCAGAACTGTTCGGTGACTAATAGTCGCGGGGCCGTTGATCGAGATACTCGTCGATGGCCTTCTTCAGGGTCGTCCGAATCTCCTCCCGCCTGGACGACTCCTCGATTTTGCCGCCGCCCCTCGCATCCGTCACGTAGAACACGTCCGCGACCTGATCGAGCCTCGTCGAAATCCTCGCCGCATGGACCGACAGGCCCAACTCGAAGATCGTCTTCGCGATCACGTACAGCATGCCTTGGCGGTCGTCCGCGAACACATCGATGATTGTCAAGCGATCATGCGTTTCCTGATCCAGCCTGACCTCGGTGCTCTGCCGCAACACCGAGGCCCGGCGGTCCACCCCGAGACGCCCGCCGCGGGCCAACAGCGCCTCCACGGATTCCAGGCCTTTCAGCACCCGGCGGATCGTCTCGCTCACCTCCAGGCGGCGCTCAAGCGGCGGCGCGCCCATAAAGTCCGGGTCCTGCACCTGGAAACGGTCGAGCACCACATCGTCCCCTCTAGTCAGGATTTGAGCATCCAGAATGCGCAATCCATGGGCAGCCAACACGCCGGCGATTTTCGAGAACAAGCCGGGTGTCACCGAATTCCACGTGATCACCGTGTACTCGCAGGTCCCCAAGTCGGCATGGAAGTCGGTTTCCACCACGACCTCGCCCGGCGCCAGCCTGCGGACCGCGGTGAGGTGCATGGCGATTCTGGCCGGGGGCGTGGCGTGCATGTACCGGACGGGGAACCGGCCCAGTTCCTTTGCGATGTCACTGTCCGACATTGGATCGGCTCCCATCGCCGTGAGGGCCGCCTGCACCTCCCGCACGACCCGCAGCAGGCGGCCCGGATCGTTGGGCGCTTCGCGCTCGCCGGACAGCTCCGGCAGGGCGCGCAAATACAATTCGATCAGCAACGACTCCTTCCACTTCGTCAGGACCCCCGGCCCCACCGCGGCGATGTCCGCCGCGGTCAGCACGAGCAGTTTCCGCAACACCTCCGGGGTCCCCACCGCCCTGACGAACGGCAGCAAGACCTTTTCATCATACGGATCGCGGCGAAAGGCCGTGTGGGACATGAGCAGGTGCTGGCGGACCAGGAACGTCAGTGTCCGCCGGTCCTGCTCGTCCATCACCAGGCGGTCCGCCAGATCTTCGGCGATGCGCTGTCCGACCTCACTGTGGTCCTCCTCGCACCCCTTGCCGAGATCGTGCAACAGCACGGCCAGATGCAAGATGTCCTTACGATGAATTTCCCGATAGACCTCGCCCAGAATTCCCTGATCCGTAGCCAACGCTTCCGCCTTGCCCACCGCGAGCAAACTGTGCTCGTCCACCGTGTATTTGTGGTACTGATTGAATTGCATCAACCCGCGCACGGTGGCGAACACCGGCACGAACTTTTCGAGCAGCCCGACCTTATGCATGGTGGACAGGATGCTGGACACCGGACCAGGTCCGGCGACAATCCGCAGAAAGGCCCGTCCCACCTCGGGGCTCCGGAAGGGCTCTTCGTCCATCTCCTTCACGCTGTGATGAATGAGATCCAGCAGGTGCGCGTCGATGCGGAGATTCCTGGCCTGCGCCAACTCGAACAGGCGTAACAGCAGGAGCGGGTCGTCCAACACCCGCATACGGAGATCGGCCGGCACGGTAATCGTCTCCCCTTCGACCGTAAAGACCCCCTCCATCCTCGGCCCCGGAATCCAGCGCGACAGCTTCGTCCAGAGGGATACGCTGCGCGAGCGGTCCACGAACCGCATGCTCAGGTCATGCAGCCCCATCGTGCAGCGGTAATATTGTTGCATAAACTGCTCGACCCCGCGCAGGTGCGGCCGATCTTCGTACCCAAGCCGCTCCGCCAGCCAGATCTGCTCATCGAACGAGAGAATCTCCTGCGCCATGCCCGCATGGAGATGCATGAGGCTCCGCACCAGCCAGAGAAAATCCTTGGCCTCGGTCAGGGCGAGATAATCCGACCTCGTCAGCACGCCGCGATTGGCCAGCTCGGTCAACGTGCCCACCCCGAACCGCGCCAGCGCCACCCATTGCAGGAGGTGCAGATCCCGCAGCCCGCCCTTGCTCTTCTTGACGTTCGGTTCGAGCAGGTACACCGTTTCGCCGAACTTTTCGTATTCCCGCTGACGCTCGTCGATCTTGGAGAGAATGTACCAGTCCACCCGCCGGTTGACGATCCGGCTGGTAAACCGGTGCCGAAATTCCTGGAACAGCTCCGCGCTGCCCGCCAAGAATCTGGCCTCCAACATGGAGGTGCGGATCGTCAAATCGTTCGCCGCCAGGTCCAGGCAGTCCCCGATCGTTCTGACGCTGTGTCCGACCTGAAACCCCAAATCCCACAGGTGATGGAGCACGGCCGTGGAGAGGGCGGCCCCCTGGTCGGCCGCTTCCGGCCGGTACAAAAACATGACGTCGATGTCGGAAAAGGGAAACAGTTCCCGACGGCCATATCCGCCGAGGGCCACCAGGCAGCAATGTCTGAGCCCCGTTTCCGTCAGGCGGGAATCTCCGGACCGGACCACGTTCCGGTAGCGCCCGGCGATCAATCCATCGACGAAATCGGTGAAGCCGGCCACCACGTCGCCTGGCGGAGCGCCGCCGAGCAGGCGCTGAAAGATGGCCCGCCGTTCATCGGAGAGCGTGGCGCTCATCGGCTCGCCGGTCGCACCCGGACTTGACCGAGCGCCGGTCACCTGAGGGACAGCCTGATTCACAATGCGCTCTCGCCGGTTTCTCCGGTGCGGATACGAATCGCCGACGCCAAGTCCCGAACGAAGATTTTGCCGTCGCCGATGCTGCCGGTTTTGGCGCTTCGCGTGATGGTTTCGAGCACACGCGGCACCTGCGCGTCGGTCACCGCGACTTCGACTTTGACTTTGGGAACGAATTCGATCGTGTATTCCTGCCCCCGGTAGGTCTCCTTGTGCCCCTTTTGCCGGCCGAAACCCTTCACCTCGGTCACCGTCATGCCCTGGATGCCGATTTCGAGGAGCGCGTCTTTCACCTCGTCCAGCTTGAAGGGTTTGATGATGGCCTCAACAAGTTTCATGCGTCTCTCCTCTCCTCCTCATCGGACGGACTGTGGTGCGATGAACATGACCGAGACGGCCTACGAATAGGCGCGCTCGTTGTGCTGCGCCAGATCGAGGCCGCTCGACTCCTCATCCGGCGTCACCCGCAGTCCGGTCAGGACATCCAGGACCTTCAGCAGCACATAGGTCATGACCAGCGAAAACCCGGCGACGACGACGACCGTCAACGCCTGGACGCCGAAGAACCCCGGGTTGCCGAACAACAGACCGTCGGCTCCTCCGGCATTGACGGCTTTGGAAGCAAACAGGCCCGTCGCCAGGATCCCGGCGATCCCTCCAACACCGTGAATTCCCACGACATCGAGGGCGTCATCATAGCCGAACTTCCCCTTCCACACAATTGCGAAGTAGCAGAGAAATCCGGCGATCGCGCCGATCATCAAGGCCGAAAGGGGACCCACATAGCCGGCTCCGGGCGTCACCGTGGCCAGACCTGCAATGACGCCGCTGGCCATGCCCAGCACGGTCGGCTTGCCCCGGTGCATCCATTCCACCAGCATCCAGACGAGGCCGCCGCATGCGGCGGCCGTATGGGTGGCCACGAAGGCCCCCACGGCGACGCCGTTCGCCCCGAGCGCGCTGCCCGCGTTGAAGCCGAACCACCCAAACCAGAGCAGTCCCGTCCCGAGCAACGTCAGTGGGAGGTTATGGGGCGCCATATAGTCCGTCCCGTAACCGCGCCGCTGGCCGAGCACCAGCGCGCAAACCAGCGCGCTGACGCCCGACGTGATGTGCACCACGGCCCCGCCGGCAAAGTCCAAGGCTCCCATCTTGGCGAGCCACCCCCCGCCCCAAATCCAATGGGCCACAGGCGCGTACACGACCAGAGACCAGAGAATGCTGAAGAACAGCATGGCGCTGAACTTGATCCGCTCGGCATAGGCTCCCGTGATCAACGCGGGCGTGATCGCCGCGAACATCAGTTGAAAGACCATGAATGCTTGATGCGGGATGGTCGGCCCATAGGCCGGATGCGGGTCCATGCCGACTCCCGCGAGCCCGACCCAATCGAGCCCGCCGATCATCCCGCCTTTGTCCGGTCCGAACGTCAAGCTATACCCCAGCAGGATCCAGAGCAGGCTGATCACGCTCAAGATGCTGAGGCTGTGGAGAATGGTCGCTAGCGCGTTCTTTTTCCGGACCAGCCCCCCATAGAACAGGGCGAGGCCCGGCACGGTCATGGCCAACACGAGGGCCGAAGAGGCCAAGACCCATGCCGTGTCGCCCGTGTCAGCCTTCAGTGAAGGCTCGGCTCCTTGCGCGAAACAGATGCCGCCACCAGCCGCGCTCACGATGAGCAGCACGGCACCGATCACGAGAGCCGGCCCCACGGTTTTGGATCCTCCTCGATATATCCTCACTCCTCCCTCCCTTGCTGCCGCGGTCGTTGCTTTCTGCCTGGCCCTTGTGCGGGCGGCGCGACGGTCCGCGCCGCCCGCGCCCCCGTGATGAGCGTGACTAGAACGTCTTCGTGAATTTGATCTTGTAGAAGTCCTGATTGTCGGTCAGGTCCCGCCCCACCGTGAAGCGGAGCGCCATGCCCCCCGCCAGCTTCATCTCCGCATAGGGGCCGACCCACCGGTAGTAATCCTGCTGGGCCCCCGGCGCGCTGTTGTCCCGCGTTGTCAACAAGTGCTCGTAATGCCCGCCGATCGACCACATGCTGTTCAGCCGGTACCCCGCGTTCACCCAATAGTGCAGAAAATCCCAGGTCCCCCGGTTCCCGGTCGTGCAATCCGGAAAATCAGACACACAGCCCGCTCCAGCCCCGCCCGGGCTGCCCCCTTCGTTGCGCCCCGCCTTGTAGTAGCCCATATAGAACTCGCCCTCGAACCGGCTGTCCAAATAGTTCACGGTGATGTTCGGCACCCAGCCGTCGAAGGCCGTTGTCCGTTCGTTGCGGCTGCCGCCGCCCTTGGGGAAGGCCCCGCCGCGGGAAGAGAGCAATTGGCCGTGCACCGTCCCGATCATCGGGGTGATCGAGAGACGGTCGTCCAGGAATTTGAGGTTCACGCCGAGGTCCAGTTCAAGCCAGGGGTTGGAGTCATGCACGCCGAGGCCCTGAATGTCGGTCCAGTAGGTGACGTTGAAGGCCAGGGCCAGATTCTTGGTGAGTCCATAGGTGCCGTAGACCTGCGGGTTGAAGCCGAAGAAGCTGTCGGCCTGCAGAGCCATGGTCACGGAGACCGGATGTTTGGTCGTGTCCATCAAATCGTCCTCGGCTCCGACCGGCATCGGACCGCCGCCCAGCCCTCCTGCAACCATGAGCCAGATCAAGAGCCCCTTCCTCCATCGATGCGCTTGCGCCATGCTCCCTGCCTCCTCCTCAGTAATGTGAGTTGCTTGAACCGGCGATCGTGTCTCACTCATGATCCGCCGCTCCCCTTTTGTGAGCCCAGGACTTCCTGGAACCTCCGCGCTCGGGCTCGCCGGTCAGCCTCGATACCGATTGGTGATCGGCATCCGGCGGTCCTTCCCCAAGCCCCGATGCGTGATCTTGATGCCCACCGGCGCCTGCCGGCGTTTATATTCGCTGTGGTCCACCAGCGCGATGACGCGCTCGACCGTCGCCCGGTCGAACCCCATGGCGGCAATTTCGTCGGGAGATCGGTCATCCTCGACATAGGCCTTGAGGATCGGATCCAGCACCGGATAAGGAGGCAGCGAATCCTCGTCGCGCTGATTCGGCCGCAGCTCAGCGGTCGGCGCCCGCTCCAACACCCGCTTGGGAATTATGGTCGCCTTGCCGAGGCTGTTTCGGTACCGGGCCAGTTCATAGACCATCGTCTTTGGCACGTCCTTGATCACGGCGAAACCCCCGGCCATGTCCCCGTAGAGCGTCGCGTAGCCGACGCTCAACTCGCTTTTGTTCCCGGTCGTCAGCACGAGGTGTCCGAACTTGTTCGAGATCGCCATCAGAAGATTGCCGCGGATGCGGGCCTGAAGGTTCTCTTCGGTGACGTCCGACGGATGGTCTGCGAACGTGGGTGCCAGCGCAGCCCGATACGATGCGAAGAGTTCTGCAATCGGAACGGTTCGGTATTCGATGCCGAGCCGGCTTGCCAGATCAGCCACGTCCTCATGGCTTTCGATGGACGTGAACGGGGACGGCATGAAAAGCCCCAGCACATTCGCCGCTTCCAACGCATCCACGGCAATCGCAGCGGTCAAGGCCGAATCCACTCCGCCGCTCAGACCGATCACCGCCCGTTGGAATCGGTTTTTCCGCACGTAATCCCGCACGCCGAGCACCAGGGCCCGGTAGACTTCTTCGAGTTGATCCATCGGCTGGGCCAGGCTCGGCACGGCCCGGGGCGCATGACTCGGCGTTTCGTACGCCGGCACGACCATGCGTTCGACCGAGCTGGGGAGACGGCCGCCAGCGGCCCTTCTTCTCCCCTGGACCAGGCGACCCCGCCCGACCGCGGTCGCATTGAGATCCGTCACGAGAAAGTCCGCTTCAAACGCCTTGGCCCTGGCAACCACTTCGCCCGTTTGGTCCAGCACCACGCTGTTGCCATCGAACACCAATTCATCCTGGCCTCCCACCGTATTGGTGTAGGTCACGATGACGTGGTTGTCCCGCGCGCGCGTGGCCAACATCTGCTCGCGTTGACGGCTCTTGGCGATATGGAAAGGGGAGGCGTTGATGTTGACGATGATCTCCGCCCCGGCCGCAGCCTGGAACTTGGTCGGCCCTTCGGGTAGCCAGATGTCCTCGCAGATGTTCACGCCGATCGTCGTGCCGTTCAACACGATGACCGGGCTGCGCTGTCCCGGATAGAAGTACCGGCTCTCATCGAAGACGCCGTAGTTCGGGAGGTACTGTTTCGCGTAGGTCGTGACCAGGCGGGCATCCACGATGACCGCGGCGGCATTGTAAAGTTCGTCCCGTCCCGCCGGGACGGCGGTCGGCTTCATCCGCTTGGGTTCGGCGCCGACGCCCTGGGCCACGTAGCCGACGACCACCGCCAGGCCGTGACATTCCGGGATGAGCGCTTCCAGGGCACGGCGGGTGTCCTCGATGAACCGCGGCTTGAGCAGGAGATCCTCCGGCGGATACCCGGTGAGCGCCAGTTCGGGGAAGGCCACGAGGTCGGCCTTGGCCTTGCGGGCTTCCTTCACTCCGGACATGACCGCCTGAAGATTTCCGTCGAGATCCCCCACCGTGGGATTGATCTGGGCCATGGCCACTCGAAACGTCCGCATCAGTCCTGCCCTACCGTCTTGGAGATCCGCTGAGGAAGCCCAGGCACCCCCGTCAGCATCCCGCGGCCAAAAAAAAACGCCCTCAATCCCCATCGCTGGGAAAAGAGGACGTCGTTGTCCCTTGTGCTTTGTCAGACCATCCAGTCAGACGCCGTTGTCCCCGGATGTTGGGCGCACTTATAACAGCCTCCCCGCGGTCCTGTCAATCTCTTCATGACATCATGACCTCGTAGGCATCCTCCCTTACCGCCAGCAACTGAGCGGCTAGTTCACCGGCTCCGGACCCCAGGCCACTCCCACGGCCACGGTTTGTCACTCCCGCGGAAGCTGTCGGAGCTGAGCCACGACCTGTCTCGCATCGTGGAACAGGTTCGCGCCTTCCGGAATCCTCCCCTTATGGACGCGCAGCAGCACCGAGGTGGTCCTGGAGAGGATCACATTGTCGAACCGTTCCCCCATTTCGAAATAGTCATACCCTCGCTGAAGCGTGACCTCCGCGCAGCGGAGCTTGATATAGTCATCCATGCGTTCCTGCGGCGTGAAGAGTCCGGCCCGATACTCCACCCGAAATTCATTCTCGGCGACTTGCGTCACGTCCTGGCCGGTCGTCTGCTCCAATGGCTTGTAGCTCGTCGTCGCGCATCCGGAGAAGCTCAGCAGCAGCGCAACGCCGACCATGACTGCTCTGGGCCTCCGCTGGATCAGCAGTCGATCAGACATCGCTTGACCTTTTCCATGCTCACCTCGGTGGGGCTTTCCTTGCGGGGCGGCGACGGCCCCTTTTGCCATAATGGCCGACCGGTTCGCAAGCCGTGCGTCGAAGGAGGGTTGCTCGACCGCCCAAATCGCGATTCGGGGCGGCGCTGTGACTCCTGACATCGTCTTCCGCACCTCCCGCAAGCGCTGAGCTGACACCCATACCAAGAGGTGCGCATTTTTGATACACTGGCCCCTCAAACAATCATGAAAGCACCAGAAGTTTCTCCCCCTGTTCGTTCGTCTTCTGCCTCGCGACTTATCCTGTTGCTGCTTGTCAGTCTCATCGTGCACCTGAGCGGCTGTGGATTGTTCTCGCCGAAGCGAACCCTGCTGTACGACGGACCGAGAGGATCCATCCTGCTCGAAACCGTTCCTCAACGGGGCTCCACCGCTGGGTTTCGGTCGGTGACGGGACTCCAGGCTTCTCATCCGATCATTCTGGAATCATCGGTCATTCTGGCAAGCTTGCGCGGCCTTTCGATACGACCAGACTCGGCCACTGTCTCAGCCTCAAACGGCTCGATACGCGTCAGCCCGGTCCTTTCATACGAAGATGCGCAGTTTCTGGCTCCGTTGATCAGCACCGCCCTCTCCGCGGCTACAGCCGATCAATATGTCATCTTTCGAGTGCGGAGCTCTCCCGGAAGCTCGGAAACGGACCACAGAGCCGGCACAGGAGTCGATTCGGGGCTATCGCAGATGCCTTCGATCGAGCAGAAAGAAACGGCGGGCGCGCTCTATGTGCGGGGGCGGGCGCTGCACATCATTTTGACGAAATATCGCGGTCGTCCCGACGCAACCCGCGCTCTGGACTCTAGTCCCGCCGACTCGAAAGACCTGGCTGGCCGTACCCTGCTCTTCACGCCGGCCTCAGCCCTACGGACTGACTTGTCTCGGCGTGAGGTATTGCCGCTGCCCGCCGAGCTGCCATCGGTGTCCGTGGACTATCAAGCCCTTCCGCGCACGCCGGAACCACCGGCGCCTGCGCCGGCTCCTACGGCAGGAGCGCCCGAATCACATCTGGCGCCGCCCGCGGCATCCACAGCCGAAGAGGTCCGAGAATTGAAAGAACTGGTCGTGAAGAAGGATCTGGAACTGGAACGACTGCGGGATGAGATTAATCGCTTAAAGCAAGACTTGAAAGACCTGGCCGCTCAACAACGTGGGACCGCCGGGTCCCACAAACAGCCACCGCGAACAACGCCCTCCACACCGAAACCGTAACGCACAGGTTCTCTTAGGCGAGCTTGCCTCCACCTGCCGCCTGTTCCTCGATCTCTCCCGCGAGAAGAATCGCCTCGGCGACCTCCCGCATCGATTTGCGCAAGGTCATGCTTTGCCGTTGGATCAGGCGGAACGCTTCCTCCTCGGTCAGTTTCCGGGTCCGCATCAGATAGCCCTTGGCCCGCTCCACGACCTTCCGAACCGCCAGCGCCTCCTGCATCTCAAACGACTTGTCGAGCAACGTCGTATGTTCGATGGCGATAGCCGCCTGATTGGCGATGGCCTGGACCACCTTGGTTTCTTCGGCCGTGAAATGGTGCGAGACGGACGTGTAGGTATTGATCACGCCCAGCGCCTTGTCCCTCACCAACATGGGCACGGACAGCAGCGAGCAGAGGCCTTCCTTCCTGGCGATGTCCGGGAACATATAATCGTGTTCTTTGGTCACATCCGGCACGATGATGGGCCGCCGCTCCTGCACGGCCCGGCCGCTGATGCTTTGACCGACTTTCAGGTGCGGCTTCCGGCGGTAGGCCTCGCTCAAGCTCTGCGTGGCCACGATGCGCAGCTCGCCCTTCTCATGGTCCAAGAGCATAATCGAGCAGATCTTGGAGTTCATCAGTTGCGCGACCATGGCCACGATCAACTGAAAGATGTCTTCAATCAGCCGATTGGATGTCACGGTCTCGGAGACCTGCGAAAGCGTCTCCACCTGCAGGACTTTTCTCCGCATTTCTTCATAGAGGCGCGCGTTCTCGATGGCGCCGCCCACTTGATTGGCGATGGTCGTCAGCAGCGCCAACTCGTCGGCCTGATATCGGCGGGGACGTTTGTGTTGGACGTTGATCACGCCCACCACTTCCTTTTTGGTCAGAATCGGCACCGACACGAACGCCTGATACCGATCTTCCGGCAGGTTGTGGAACACCTTGAACCGCGGGTCATCGCTTGCGTTGCTGGGAATCACCACGCTCATGCGCTCCCGCGCCACCCAGCCCGTGATGCCCTCTCCCAAGCCGAGCGTAATGCGGCCGATCAGCCTCGGGTGGGGATTTTTGGAGGCACGAAGCACCAGTTCGTCCTTGCCCGGCGACAGCAAATACAGGAGGCAGGCATCGGCGTGCGTGACTTCCACGACCACCTCCACAATATGCTTCAGGACGGATTCGAGATCTAACGTATTGCTGATGGAATCGCTGATGCGGTGAAGCACTTCCACCTCACGCGATTTCTCTCGTAAAGCCTGTCGGAGACGATCTGTGGAATTGTGCAAGGCTTTGGTCATACGAGGAGTGTTGTCGCTGGTACCTGACATTGCGTGGGCCGCCACGGCCGGCTGTTAAGCATGCTCTTTCCTTACCCGGGCGAACCACTGCCGAAACTCATCACGCTGCACGGGGGCGATGCGTACCTCTCCGATCCGAACGGGCCACACCCCATAGACCGTGCCCTGGACCACTTTCTTGTCATGCTGCATGGCCGTCCACATTTTCTCCATCGAAACCCGAGGAAGACGGTACGGCAATCCGGCTGCCTGCGCCAACGTACGAATCCGTTGGACCACATCCGGTTGGCAATAGCCTAAATGAACCGCCAACGAGGCTTCCGCCACCATCCCGATCGCCACCGCCTCTCCATGAATCAGCGACCGATAGGCCCCGAGCGCCTCCAGCGCGTGGCCGATGGTATGGCCATAGTTCAAGATCCTCCGGCGATCGCCTTCCCGCTCATCCGCCCCCACCACGGCGGCTTTGATTTCACACGATCTCCGAATGACCGCAGCCGTCGCCTCCCGATCCAACTTGAGCACGGCCGAGATGTGCTGCTCCAGGTATTGAAAAAAATCGGGGTCGGCGATCACGCCGTACTTGATGACCTCGGCCAACCCGGCTGTGATTTCGCGAACAGGCAGAGTCTGGAGGGTCACCGGGTCGATCAACACCGCCCGCGGTTGATAGAACGCGCCGATGAGGTTCTTTCCCAACCGATGATTGACCCCGGTCTTGCCTCCCACGCTCGAATCGACTTGCGCAATGACCGTGGTCGGAACCTGGACGAACGGCACTCCCCGTAGATAAACGGATGCGGCGAAGCCCGTAAGGTCCCCCACGACGCCGCCGCCCAAGGCAACAAGGAAGGAACTGCGTTCGAACCGCTCCTTGACCAAGATATCCAACACCTTCCCCATCCAGGCAAGCGTCTTGGCCCGCTCACCGGACGGAACCGTGATCAGATGCACACGATATCCTGCCCGTCGGAGCGCCGCCATCACCTCAGGCGCGTACAAGCGAGCGACGGTTCGATCGGTGACTAACCCCACCTTTCCTTTTGCGCCCAACCCTTTGAGCCGAGCCCCCACCTCCCCCAGCAATCCGGGCTGGATCACAATCGGATATCCCCGCTCTCCGAGGGAGACGGTCACCTGCGTAGAGAAAGGTATGGTCGTAGCCGACATACGCTGACAGCACTCGGATGCACCAGCCCAACCAGATTTATCAGCGCGCGCTCTGTCTGTGGAACGCTTGAGGAATGCCATCCGGCTGCCGGGCAGGCGAGATGCCGAGATAGTAGCACAGGATCGTGGCCAACTAAAAGTCTGGTCAGGGGCTGCGACTCGAGTGCTGTGGGGCATCCGAACAACGACGAACAGATGGCTTGCTGACGGGCGCCAGCGGGGATATCGGAAGCAGCCGGTTCAGAATGACGGTGAGAGTGATGCCGCAGGAGGCTGAGCGCGTCTCTTATGCGTGCCGGGCTAGGGTGCACCCGCCGCGCAACTCGGCTTCCGGCCGAGCAAGCCACACGGCGACCTCGGACCTACCGGATCTCGTCAGCTCTTGACGATGTTCGGCGTCAGGAAGATAAGCAACTCCTGTCTCGCAATATCCTCGACTTTGTTCTTGAACAACCAGCCGAGTACCGGAATCCGCGAGAGATACGGAACCCCGTTCACGTTGTTCTGCTGTTGATCGACGTACACGCCGCCGATCACCATGGTCTCGCCATCTCGAACCAGGACTTGCGTTTGAGCCTCCCGCTTGTCGATGCTGGGCCCCGCGGGATTGCTTCGCGCTCCGACGGCGTTTCTGGTTGCCCGTACCTTGAGCATGATTCGCTTGGTTACCTCGTTCGGATCACGCGACGTGATCTGCGGCGTCACCTGCAGTTCCAGATTCGCGTCAACGAACGTGGTCTGCGTGCCCTGCAACGAGACGGTTTGGAACGGAATGGATTCGCCCTGAGAAATCTTGGCCTCCCGGTTATCCAACGTCGTGATTTTCGGCGAGGCGATCACCTTGGTCAACCCCAGGGCCTCTCCAGCGGAAAGACGAAGATCCAGCAGCGCGCCGTCCGTCTTGCCGAATTGAAATCCGACCGCCGGAATAGGCTGAAGACCGGCCACCGTCGCCGGCAAATTTACCAGGAAATCGCTGACCGGCTGGCCGAACGACCCCGTGGTGCCGGCCCTGAAGTTGGCGACTCCGTTCGCGGACCCGAGCGTATTCACATTTTGAAAGCCCCATTGAATGCCGAGGGAACGGGTGTAGTTCGTGTTGGCTTGCACCACCCGCGCTTCGATTTCCACCTGCGGCAATTGCAGGTCGATTCCATCGACGAGCTGCCGGAACATTCCGATTCTGGACTCGATGTCCCGCACAATCACCGCATTGCTCGCGTTGTTGAATTGCATCTGTCCCCTTGGGCTCAGATACTGCCGCAACGACGTCACCACCTCCTGCGCAGGAATGTTGCGCAGATAAAAAATGCGCGTCACGATCTCTTCGGCTTTACTCTTGGCTTCCTTGGCTTTCGCTTCCTCCTCCTGCTGTTTGGACAGATTCATCAAGGTGTCCACCCAGACGATGTTGCCCTGCTTCATCATTCCAAGGCCGTTCATGCGCAGCAACATGTCCAGCGCCTGATCCCACGGCACGTTGGCCAGCTTCATCGTCACCTTGGATTTAACCCCTTCACCCACCACGATATTGAAGCCACTGACCTCGGCGATCAGCCGCAGGACGTTGCTGATTTCGGCCGCTTGGAAATCCAGCGAAATCCGCCGCCCGACGAAGCGCGGCTGGTCGACGACAACCTCATCCTGATTTTTTTGATCGATTGCGGCGGTGAGTTGCACCAGTTGCGGCTTCATGGCCGTCCCCTGGTTCGGGTGCTGAACGGCGTGGACGGCGCGCGGCGCAGAGCCGAGAGTGGCAACAGACCGTACGGACATTTCAGGAGATGAGCCGGCGCCCGAAAAGCGTTCCGGCTCTTGCGCTTGAGCTTTTGGAAGCACGGTCTTTCCCGCCGTTCCCGCAAGGTGCACGATCAGGCCGCTCGGCGTCGACTCAACAGAATAGGCCGCTGGCTCCGTCAGATCCACGACTAGCCGAACCTTCTCGCTGTGACGTCCGAGGCGAACCCGCTGGATCAGTTGATCCTTCCTTCCGACCTCCGGGACAACGGCCTCGGACGACACACGTGGCAGATCGATAACGAGACGATTCCCCTCGATGAGGCGCACGTCGTGGGACAGCCGCCCGTCGGCCGAGACCACGATTTGGACGCCCTGCGCATTCGGATGCACCTCGACGGCCTTGATTGTCGTGGCCGTCATGGACAACGCCATGTGGATCGGGAACTCCACCTGCAAGCTGTCACCATCCCGCGAGATATCGGGATCGGCCGGCTCTGTGAGCTGAAAGACAATGCGCGAACCCTTGATTGGCGAGGCGATATTTTCACGGATGAGTTTGACCACTGGACCTTGGTTCACGACTGCTTCGCCGGAGGCCGTACCCCAGGAATGGCCGGGCAGCACAATGGACACCATGGGCGGCACCGAGCTCTTTCGAACTTGATAGACCTCATCTTTCCTTACCCCTGCAATTGTGACACGCACCCGGTCCGGGTAGGGCGTGATATGCAGTCCGGAGAGCATCGGCCGCTCCTCAGCAGGTGCCGGTGGTTGACTCGTCTCACCCTGAGCTAACGACGCTCCACCACCTACCATCACCAAAACCGCCGCACCCGCGAGCCAGTTATGCCGTTTCATTCTGCCGCCTCTTTTGGATGAAGGAGCTTAACGTATTCCCGCTCCTGTTTATTCCCGTAGACGTCTGTAAATCGCTCCACAACGATCACGCCTCGCTCGGTAATCGATGTCACAAGGCCGTTATTGGTTCCTAGCCGCGTCCCCTTCCGGATGACGTAACCCTTCCCATCGGGAGTTTGCACCATGCCTGTGTATCCATACCCTCCCCACACGACGGCAATGAGATTGATCTCGGTTACGGCAACCCGTTGCAGAGGAGGCAGGGCTTCGTCGGTTTTTCTGTCGTCGAGTTGCACAATGGCGACAAAGGGGTCACGGCGTCCTGCAGGATCATACACCGGCACCTCGGTCTCAAATGCGCCAAGGACCGCCCCCGTCCCGGCCAAGGCTTCCGGTTGCCCCGGAGTGCTTTGAGGGGGACGCAAGGTGGACGTCGCTTCGCCAACGGCCTGGCTCGGGATGGATGCCGGCGACACAGGCACCATGCCTCCAGGTTGTTTAGCTTCGGAAGCCGGTTGTGCGAATCCCATAGCGGGCACGATGAGAGCCATTAAAATAATTGGAGGGCCCACCCAACCCAATTTGACATTGACAGGCAACAGCTTCACATCGCTCATCTTCATCGCTTGACATTCCCCGGAAGCGTCGCGGGAACAGCAGGACTTGACGCATTGACCGATGCGACTCGCTCTTCCGGCGCCGCAAAGGCCACCAAATCAAATACAGTTTGCGTCACAACCCGTCCTTTTTCGACCTGTGGATTCCCCATCCTCAAGTCCGACACATTGATAATACGGGGCAAGCGGTTGACACGGTCAAAGAAAATAGCCGCCGTATGGTATCCGCCGGTCACCTCGACGCTGACCGGCATCCGGACAAAGAGCTTGGAAGGGTCTTCAGCAGGAGGAGCAGGTTTCCACAGTTTGATATCCAACCCAAGCCGAGATCCGAGATCCGACAGTTGCTTCAGCAGCATCACGGCCTCCTCGGATGGCGGCAGCCGCTCTTTTTTCTTGGCGAGCTCGATCTCCAACTGTTTAGTCGCCGCGACCAGTTCATCGAGATGTTTCACTTTGATCGTGAGATTCTGAACTTCCGCATCCAGTTGGACAATCTGAGTTTGGAGCTGGCTGATCTGTTCGTTCTCGGGCTCGATATAGTAGTAGTACACTCCGGCCATGATCCCGGCGATGATGAGTCCCAGCAGCGCCAGCTTCTGGGACAGTGGCACGCTATGCAGAGAATCCAGATTCAGTTTGGGCATGTCCACTGTTTAGGTCCTCAGCGCGAAAGTGATCTTGAAGCTGAATACTCCTGTCTTGCCTTCGGTCGCTGCGCGGGACTCCATCAGTTGAATCGCGGTAAAATATTCCGTTCGACGCAGATTATTCACGAACTCTACGATGTCATCGTTCGTAAGCGCCCGTCCTTCGACCTCCACTCGCCCTTCCTTCATTGACATCTTCGACAGCCACAACTTCAGCGGATCAAGACTCCGGCTGAGATGGTCCATCACTTTCACTGGACCGGACCGTGATTTTTCGAGCTGATCGATAATCCGATTCTTATCTTCGAGCGTCTTCTTCTTTTGTTCAAATCCATCAACTTGCTTGACCTGTTCCTTGAGCGCGGCGATTTGTCTCCCCTTTTCCTGCTTCTCCTGTTCTTTGGCTTGACGCTCCTCTTGAAGCGCGCCCACGTACCACCAGGCGATCAGCAGCGTGAGCCCGATGATGGCGGCCCCACTCATGGCCTCCGCTCGTGCCCCCCACTGCGCGGGTTGCGCTTTCTTGGCCCGAGGTCCGGCGATAAGATTGATCCGAATCATCAGTCCCCCATTACACGCAACGCAAGGCCAACGCCCACCGCGGCAACGGCGCTCATTTCATCAAGCGTGGCAGGATCGACATCGGCTGCCGTGCAGTCAATCTCCTGAAAGGGATTGGCTAATTCGACTTTGACCCGCATACGATCACGAAGTTGTTCGAGTAATCCACTTGCTTTGGCCCCCCCTCCACAAAGAAGGAGGCGCTCCACATCTCCGTCTCCAGCCGTACTTTTATAGTAATCAATGGTGCGCCCGATCTCCGACGCCACCTCCGCATTGAGGCTCTCCATGACGCTCCGAACGACCTCCTCTTGGCTGCTGCTCGGACGTTCGCTCTTCTTCACTTCTTCCGCCTCTTCGAAGGATAGGCCCAATTCTCTTTGAATGGCTTCCGTGTAACGATTGCCTCCGAGAGGAATATCCCGGGTAAAGAGCGACGCGCCATTCTGAACGATATTGACGTTCATCACGCTGGCACCGATATTGACGATCGTCGTGACGTCTCCCTTGGTCATCGGGTAATTGACCTCATGCATGTTTTGGATGGCAAAGGCATCCACGTCCATAACACTGGGGGTCAATCCCGCGGTCTTGACCAGTTCGCAGAGCTCATTCACCTTGTCCTTCTTCGCCGCTACGAGCAAAATCGACATCTGGCCGTCGCCGTCCCCACTGCCGTCCGTCCCGTTCAACACATGAAAATCCAGATTGACCTCATTGATATCAAAGGGGATGTATTGTTCAGCAGCCAGCTTAACCTGCTCTGCCAGTTCATTATCCGGCATCGGCGGCAGGCTGATCTTTTTCACAATCACCGCATGTCCTGAAATCGAAATGGCCGCCTGTTTGTGCTTGATTCCTTGCTCGGACATGAGCTCCCGAATGGCCGCGACGACGCGGCCTTCGTCCATGACGGTTCCGTCGACAATGACCTCCGGCTCAAGCGGTTTCACCGCACACTTTTGCAGGACGTACCGACCCTTCACTTCCTTCAACTGGACCAATTTGATCGCGCTGGAGCCGATGTCGAGTCCGATAAGCTGCCGCCTGGAAGAGAGAAGAGTTGAAAAATCGGCTGACAGGACGTTGCGTAGTTGTGCCAACATAGATGAACCGCCTCTATCGCTCGACACACTCCATCGAAGACATTCCAGCACAGACCTTTATGCCTAGTTCTTTATAGGGCCTGATCTGTACTTGACTTTTCGTTTTAGTTCACACGCAGTGTGGGACATTGCCAAGTATAGTCCATGTCCTACATGTGTCAAGCAAAGCGCCGTTCAGTGCGCGCGTTGCGGGAGGACTCGACCGATTAAGACTTGTGAATGTCGCGATGAAACAGGATGGGCTCGAATCCTTGGGCGGCCAAGGCGTCCCGGACATGGCAGGCCACGGCGATAGAACGATGGCGCCCCCCCGTGCATCCGATGCCGATATTCAGGTAACTGCGGTGTTCCCGTTCAAACAGAGGGATCAGAAACTTCAGCAGATCGAGCAGCTTCTCGACAAACTCGCAGGCCGCGGAATCCTCCAATACGTACGCTTGCACCCGCTTGTCTTCGCCCGTTAAGGCTTTCATCTCCTGATGAAAATACGGGTTCTTCATAAAACGCACGTCGAAAAGCAGATCAATGTCATACGGAACGCCGAACTTGAATCCGAAGGTGATGAGAGAAATCGTCATGCGGCGACCCGCCGCCTCTTTGTGTATGTATCGGCTCAGCACCCCTTTGAGGTCATGAACGGTCAAGTCCGAGGTGTCGATGATCAGGTCCGCGATGTCGCGGAGGTCCTGCAACCGTTCCTTCTCGACACGAACGGCGTCCAGGAGAGGGGCTTGGGGCATGACCGGATGAGGCCGACGCGACTCAGAGAACCGCCTGACCAGCACGTCTTCTTTTGCTTCAAAAAACAGCAGGCGGAGCTTGTAGTCTCTTCGCCTGATGCCTTCCAGATTCGCTCTCAGATCACCGAGAAACGCGCGCTCACGAATATCGATACCCAAGGCGACGTTTCTGACCTCATCGCCCTGCTGCCGACACAACTCGACGAAAGTTGGGAGCAGCGCGGGCGGCAGATTATCCACACAGAAATACCCTTCGTCCTCAAAGCACTTCAGGGCATGCGTTTTCCCGGAACCCGACAGGCCGCTGATGATCACCAACTGAAAATCCGTCATTGAACTCCGCCCTATGGTTGAGCCTGCGGCACAATCAGTTCGACCGCGCCGCCGGCGCCGCGGCGCAATGCCAACACTGATCCTGATGCAGCTTCCGTGAAAAAGAGCAACGAGGCCGCTTCCATCGGCAATCGACTGAGCGCTTCATGAACCGTCAATGTTTCAGCCTGGGTCCGGTTGACCGAAACGCTCTGCGCCTCTTCCGCTTCTCGGGACGGGATTCTGGCCAGTGTCTCCCGGCGCCTCGCTCCTTTATGGCTGACGAGCTTGTCCTTCTTTTTCCGCATCTGCCGATCGAGTTTATCGGTCACGTCGTCGATCGAAGCATACATTTCATGCGACGAGGCTTTGGCACGATATTGTTTCCCGTTGAAGACGCAGACGATCTCGGCTTGATGGCGAAATTTCTCCACGGACAGAATCATCTGCACACTGCTGAGCGGCAGGCTGTATCGCCCCAGCCGCTCGACTTTCTGCTGCACATACTCCCGCAAGGCATGGGTAATGCGAATGTGACGCCCCGTAATTACAATGTTCATCGCTCGCTCCGTTTCATTTGGAATAGGCGACCGGCTTGACTCTTGAACACCTCGACGCTTATGCATGGAGATTCAATAACTGGCGGGAGCATGGCCTCGCCTCCCCTTCAGTGAGGAGAAGCCCAGAGGTGAGCTCGATTCGTGGTCAGAAAAAACGCTTCCGCTGGCTGGCAGAGGGGATGTTCTCTTCGGCTCGGTACTTGGCAACGGTCCGCCGTGCAATCATGATCTGTTGGCCGCGGAGCCGGGCGGCAATCTCCTCATCCTTCAGTGGGTGAGCGCTGTCCTCTTCCGCGACCATTCGGCGAATCATTTCCCGCACCGTCACCGACGAGAGCATCTCTCCCTGCAGGTCGGTCCGCTGAAGCCCCGCATTGAAGAAATATTTCAACTCCACCATTCCTTGAGGACAATACAGATATTTGTTCGCGGTGACGCGGCTGATCGTCGACTCATGCATCCCCACGTCGTCGGCCACCTGCTTCAATACCAACGGACGCAAGTGCTGCACGCCCTGTTCAAAAAACGCTTCCTGGAATTTCACGATGCTGCTGACGACCTTGACGATCGTTTTGTTGCGCTGTTCGATACTGCGCAACACCCATTGGGCCGCACGCATTTTTTCATCGAGGTAGGCTTTGGTTTCCCCCGAGGCCCCCTGCGTCGCCAGAAGCTGCTTGCAATAGGGGCTGATCCGCATCCGTGGCAGACCTTCGTCGTTCAGGAGCACAACCCATTGGCCTTCGTGTTTGACCACGAACACATCCGGCACAATCACATGATTGTCTGTCGAGGAGAACGGACGGCCGGGCTTGGGCTCCAGCCCCTCGATGACGCGCGTGGCTTCGAACACCTCCTCGCAACTGACATCCAGGGTCTTGGCGATCTTGGCGTACTGCTTTTTCTCCAGATCCTTCAGATGATGGAGAATGATGGACTCCACGACCGCCCCCCGCAAGGCCCCGGGCCTGGCGCCGATGGACCCGATCGGGCTGCGGCCGAGATAACCCAATTGCAGCAATAAACATTCCGGCAGGTTGCGCGCGCCGACGCCGGCCGGGTCGAACTTCTGAATTTCGCTGAGGACGTTCTCCGCTTCGGTCGGCGTGAAATCGGTGCCCGCGACGACTTCCTCCAGCGAAATCCTCAAATAGCCGTCGTCGTCAAGATTGCCGATGATCAGACGTCCGATCATCTTCTCCCGTTCCGATAACCCGCACAGGGAAAGTTGCCAACGCAAATGCTCCTCCAGCGACGTGGCCGTGGTAAGCGTCTGTTCGAAGGACGGCATCTCATCCTGCCCCCCGGAAGGATACTCCACATCGCCGGCACGGCGGTCGCTGTCGAAATAGTCCTCCCACCCCGAGGCCGACAGCTCTTCGGGGTTGTCGCGATCGTTCGCGGTGCCGGCCGATTCGGCCGAGGCGACGGTGTCGTTGGAAGGCTCGACGGGCGGAACACCGTCCTCGCTTGCCGCCGCCTCGGCCTCTTCCACCTCCGACTGCACTTCTTCGAGAACCGGATTCTCGAGCAGATGCTGCTCCAATGTCTGTTGCAGTTCCAGACGGGACAATTGCAACAGCTTGATCGCCTGCTGGAGCTGCGGCGTCATGATCAACTTTTGGCTGAGTCTGAGATCGAGCCTGAGTTTCATGATGGATATCCCGTGAACCGGCGCTACAATTGGAAGCGGTCTCCCAAGTATACCGCGCGTGCCACCGCACTATTCACGATGACTTCCGGCGTTCCCGCTTCCAAGATCGTGCCCTCGTTGATGATGTAAGCACGATCGGTAATGGACAAGGTTTCCTGCACATTGTGGTCGGTAATCAGAATGCCGATGTGCCGGTGCTTCATGCGGGTGATGATGTGCTGAATCTCCGCCACCGCAATGGGGTCAATGCCCGCAAACGGTTCGTCGAGCAACAGGAAGCGCGGGCGGGTGGCGAGCGCGCGCGTAATTTCTAGCCGCCGCCGTTCGCCGCCCGAGAGCGCATAGGCTTTGCTCTTCCGAAGCGGCGTCAGGTCCAATTCCTTCAGCAAGGCTTCCAACCGTTGTTCCTGTTCTTCATTCGACAGCTCGAGCATTTCAAGAATCGCCATGATGTTGTCTTCCACCGACAAGCGCCGGAACACGGAAGACTCCTGTGGAAGGTATCCAAGGCCGAGACGAGCCCGTTGGTACATGGGCAGCGCGGTCACGACCTGCTCGCCGAGACTGATGGTCCCGGCATCCGGCTGGCAGAGCCCCACCATCATGTCGAAGATCGTCGTCTTGCCGGCGCCATTGGGCCCCAGCAACCCCACGATTTCTCCCGCGGTCACATCAAGCTGGACTCCTTTGACGACCGTCCGGCCTTTGAAACTCTTGACCAGTCCTTCCCCGGCCAGGCGGTCTTCGACGCGAGCCTGACTCCGAGCGACACTGTCCACAGGGATGAGGCTCACGGCCTTTCCCTTACTCATGGCGACCGGCGTTCTCCTTCTGGAACGATGGTGACATGGGAACCGCCTTCCACAACGCTGCGATCTTCCGCCAGGAACATGGTGATCTTCTGCCCCGTGACACGGGTTCCACGTTGCCACACCACGGGATCTCCCGTCAGCACAATTTTCTCTTCCTCCTGATAGAACACCGCCTTGCGGCAGATGGCGCGCCCCTCATCCTTTTCGATCGTGACGTTCCCGCTGGCTTCGATCAGGCACACCTTGCGGTCGGATACCGTCGGCATGGCTTGGCCAGCATTAGGCTTCTGATCCCGTCCCGCCGCGGGCTTTCCGCGCGAAGCCCCCTCCCCAGACCCGCACGAAGCCGTTTGGCCGCCCGGTGACGCCGCGCTGTCGGCTTTTCCCTGATACAGCATCACCATGGTATCTGAATGCACCACCAGCGGCCCCCGTGTGAGGACCACTGCCCCTTCAAAGATCGCTTTGTTCTCCTGATTCCGGACCGTCATCTTCTTCGCGGTAATGGTCGTTTTCTCATCGGGTGTGGCCCGCTGTTCCTGGGCCAGAGCCGAAGCCGCGCAGAGAAGGCCGGCCACGACGACACGGCTACTGAGCCGCGTCAAGGTCCACACGCACATCGTCCAATACTTGAAACTCTTCACGCTCCACCTTCCCCAATAACCCCCGTCCCGTGATCCGCATGCCCTTGCCTTCAATGATCACGGGGTCCTGCGTCTCCAATTCCTGGCGCTTGTCGGTCCACTGCACATGATTGGTGTAGATCGTATAGCCTCCATCGAGATGAATGACAAGGTCCCGTTCGCGGTTTTCGATTTCGAAGTTCTTATTGGACGTATTGAGCCGTGCCTCGTCTCCTTCAACCGTCAACTCACGCCCGCGCACGCCAAACAACGTCACCTCGACCGTCTTTAACAATGCATGGTTTTGTTCTTCATAGAGGCTAGCCTGCTTGGCCTTCACCTCCCATTGGACCACGCCGTCTTTCGTCTGCGTAAAGGTAAACTGCTCCATCCCGGCATCGGCTTGATCACGCAACGGCTTGGGCGCAGCGGTCCGTGGGGACGTCGACTCAGTTCGGGTCAGCAGGAGGTACGCGAGAAAGGTGCTAGAAACTACCGCAAGCGCGAGCAGAAACCCCCGAACCCACTGTTGCCAGGACATCACAGAAGCGAAGGTCACGACACAACGCGATCTTTAACTGGCATGATAGTAGCATGGAGGTCGGTCCAAGTAAATAAGTCGCAGGTAGGGAAGCGCGAAGCGGGAGTGTCCAGATGCAGCGGCGTATCCGGCTGAAGCTAGATACGCCGCGGAGAGAGTGAGTCAGGGAAACGCTTAGGTGCTGCTGATGGGAGCGGCCGCCTCACCGGTGCCGGTAGCTGGGCCGGATGATGCAGATCCGGGCTTGGATTTCTTGGCCGCGGGAGCTTCCTTCTTCGAAACCTGCGCCGCCTGAGCCACCAGTTCGATGGCCACCATATGCGCCGCATCTCCGACGCGCCGCCGGGTCTTGATAATCCGGGTATAGCCTCCGGGCCGGCTCCGGAACCGATCCGCCATCTCTCCGAACAACTTGGAGACCACGTCCTTGCGCCGGATAAACCCCAGCGCCCGCCGACGGGCCGCCAATGTCCCCTCCTTGCCGAGCGTGATCATGCGGTCGGTGAACCCCCGGACCTCTTTCGCCTTGGCCTCCGTGGTTTCGATCCGCTCATGATCCAGCAGCGACGTGACGAGGCTGCGAAACAACGCCCATCGATGCTTGGTTTGCCGTCCGAGTTGTCTTCCGCGTTTGCCGTGTCGCACGGTAGCCTTCCTTTTCCCTTAAGAAGAAACGTCGGGTTTGCTGTTGGATTCGCCGGCGCCTTGCAGCGCCGCCGGCTCAAGCTTCATCCCGAGGCCCAGTCCCATCTCCGTCAAAATTTCCTTGATTTCGTTCAAGGACTTCTTTCCGAAATTCTTCGTCTTCAGCATCTCCAATTCGGTCTTCTGTACCAAGTCGGCGATGGTCTTGATATTGGCGTTCTTCAAGCAATTGGCCGCGCGGACGGACAGTTCGAGTTCGCTGACATTGCGATACAGATTGCGGTTCACCGCCTGGAGCTGCTCTTCGGCGCCGGCTTCCGGCTTCGCCTCCAGCCGATCCTCCGGACTCACGAAGATATCCAAATGGTCGCGTAGAATCGACGCAGCCGTCGACAGCGCGTCCCGGGGGGAAATGGTGCCGTCGGTCCAAATTTCAAGGGTCAGCTTGTCGTAGTCGGTCATCCGTCCGACCCGCGCGTTCTCAACCTGGAAATTGACGCGCTTGACCGGGGAAAAAATGGAATCGACCGCGATCACCCCGATCGGCAACCCTTCCTCTTTGTTGCGTTCGGCCGGAACATAGCCGCGTCCGTGCTTCACGACCATTTCGATGTCGATCGTGGCGTCCTTGTCGAGCGTGGCGATGTGCAGATCCGGGGTCAGGATGCTCAAATCTCCGTCATGAACGATATCGGATCCCTTGGCTTCCCCCGGACCCTTCTTGCGGAGACGGATCGTTTTCGGTTTTTCCCCTTGGAGGGCGAGGCGCAGGCTCTTGATATTGAGCAGGATGGTCGTCACATCCTCGGTCACTCCCGGAATCGTGGAGAACTCATGCAAGACTCCCTCGATACGGACACTCGTGACCGCCGCGCCGGTCAATGACGACAACAGCACGCGCCGCAAGGCATTCCCCACAGTGGTACCAAAACCTCGCTCAAACGCCTCCGCCGTGAACTTCCCGTAGACCGGGGAGAGCGTTTCTTTGTCGACTTCGACCCGCAGCGGGATCTGAAAGTCCTTCATGAGCTTGATCATGGGTCCCCCTTCATCTCACCAATGTTAGACGCCGCCTCCCCGGCACAGATGCGGGAGGCCGGCGGAATTCCGATCATGCGATGTTATCGTGAATACAACTCGACCACGAGTTGTTCATTCACCGGGACGGCGGCGTCCTGTTTCGTCGGCGTGGCCTTGACGGTGCCGCGAAAGGCCGTCCGATCCAATTCCAGCCAGGCCGGCACCCCGCGCGAATCGACGGCATCCAGAGCCGACAGCACGGTCGTGATCTCCCGGCTGCCCGGACGAACCTCGATCACGTCTCCGGTCTTCAAGACCTGCGACGGAATGTCAACCTTACGGCCGTTCACGGACACATGCCCGTGGCCGACCAACTGGCGGGCCTGTTTGCGGGAGACGGCGAAGCCGAGGCGATACACGACATTGTCGAGCCGACTTTCGAGCAACGACAGCAGGATCTCGCCCGTGACCCCGGTCCGCCGCTCGGCGCGCTGGAAGACGCCCCGGAATTGCCGCTCCTGCAGGCCGTAAATTCTTCGCAGCTTCTGTTTCTCGCGTAGCTGAACGCTATAGTCCGTCGTCCGTTGCCGTCCCTGCCCGTGCTGACCAGGGGGATAACTCCGTCGCTCGATGGCGCATTTCTCGGTCATGCACCGGGAGCCTTTCAGAAACAGCTTTTCTCCCTCTCGACGGCATAATCGGCAGACGGGACCTCGATACCTCGCCACGACATCACCTCGTTGCTTGAGAATGAACGCTCATTTGCAATGGACTCCTATGCCCGGATTCCGGACCGCTCACCGATTAGACACGCCGGCGCTTCGGAGGCCGGCATCCGTTGTGGGGGATCGGCGTCACATCCCGAATCAAATTGATCCGCATGCCGGCACCCTGGAGCGCCCGGATCGCCGACTCGCGTCCGGCCCCCGGCCCGTTCACATAGACGTCGACCTGGCGCATGCCGTTTTCCATCGCCTTCCGGGCGGCCGCTTCACCGGCTCGCTGCGCCGCGAACGGGGTGCTCTTCCGGGATCCCTTGAACCCTTGATTCCCGGCGCTGGACCACACAACCGTGTTGCCGGTCATGTCCGTAATGGTCACGATGGTGTTGTTGAAGGAAGCTTGAATATGAGCTACGCCGCTCTGAACGATCTTGCGCTCTTTCTTTTTGCCCTTCTTGACACTCATAGATCAATCCTTGTCATCGCTCACGCCACTCGGCTATGCGCCGGCCGGGGTCAGCTTTTTGGGTTTACTGCCGGCGGACGACCGCCGTCCCTTCCGGGTCCGCGCATTGGTCTTGGTCCGTTGGCCTCGAACCGGCAACCCCTTCCGATGGCGCAGCCCCCGATAGGTCCCGGTATCGACCAGCCGCTTGATATTCATGGCGACTTCTTTGCGCAGATCGCCCTCGACTTTGTGCTCGCGCTCGATGACCTCGCGCAACTTGATGATATTGTCCTCCGTCAGATCCTTGACCCGTATCGTCCCGTCGACGCCCGCCTTGGCGAGAATTGCCTGGGCGGCGGCGCGGCCGATTCCGTAGATATAGGTCAAGCCGACATCCGTGCGCTTCTCACGCGGCAGATCTACTCCTGCAATCCGAGCCATATTTCCTCCAGCGCGTTAAACGCGAAACGTGAGCAGCCGCGATCCGTTTAACGTTTCACGGTTTACGTCTTCTAACCTTGCCGTTGTTTGTGGCGGGGATTCTCGCAGAGGACCCGGACCACCCCGCGCCGACGCACCACTTTACATTTTGAACAGATGGGTTTCACCGACGACTTCACCTTCATACCACCCTACTTTCCTGTACAACCCGGCTTCCTAAAACCGGCTTGTCCTCGTCATTTGAAGCGATATGTAATCCGTCCCCGGGTCAAATCGTACGGCGAGAGCTGCACCGTCACCTTATCTCCCGGCAGAATCCGGATGAAGTGCATCCGCATCTTGCCCGAGATGTGAGCCAGGATCTTGTGCCCGTTCTCCAGCTCCACCCGGAACATGGCATTGGGAAGGGTCTCGGAGACCGTGCCCTGCACCTCGATGACATCTTCCTTGGACACGCTCGTGACGCCTCCTTCAGGCCCTGCCGTGCAATCGCGCCCCCGATGCCTGCGACAGCACGCGGGCCGGACCGCTCGGCTGAATGGCAATCGTATGCTCAAAATGGGCGGACAGGCTTCCGTCCACCGTAACGGCCGTCCACTGATCGTCCAGCACCCGCACCGCGCTCCCGCCCGCATTGACCATCGGTTCGATCGCCAGGACCATGCCCCACTTCAACCGCGGCCCTTGTCCGGGCTTCCCGTAGTTCGGCACCTGCGGCTCTTCGTGCAGTTGCCGCCCGATCCCGTGCCCGACGAAATCCGTGACAACGGAGTAACCAGCGGCCTCGACACAGGTTTGCACGGCATGGGAGATATCCGACAGCCGGTTCCCGACCACGGCCTGCTCGATTCCGGCATACAGCGCGGCTTCGGTCACGCGGATCAGCCGCTCGACGGCGGGATCGACGGTCCCTACGGCAACCGTCAACGCCGAATCTCCGTAAAACCCTTCCACGATTGCGCCGAGATCCAACCCGATAATGTCGCCCTCTTTGAGAACCCGCTTTGATGGAATCCCGTGCACGACTTCCTGATTCACGGACGCGCACAGCGTCCTCGGATAATTGCGATATCCCTTGAACGCGGGAAGCGCCCCTCTCATCCGGATATTCTCTTCAGCGATCCGATCGAGATATTCGGTGGTGATTCCCGGCCTGACTTCTTTCTTGAGCACCTCAAGCGTTTCAGCCACCACCCGCGCTGCTTCTGCCATCGTGTCGATTTCGCCGGCGGTCTTTAGGATGATCATGTATGCATCAGCGGGCCCAGCACACGCTGGAGGCGACCACTGACGACCTCGACGGAACCGGATCCGTCAAGATCCGCCAGAAGATGCTTCCCCTGATAATACCGAATCAACGGCGCGGTCTGCTCCTCATAGACCCGCAACCGGGCTTCGACGGTGTCGGGCTTGTCATCGCTGCGCTGGACCAAGGCCGCGCCGCAACGGTCGCAGATCTCCGCGACGCGAGGGGGCGCGAAGTCCACGTGGTACACGGCCTGACACTTGCCGCAACTGCGGCGCCCGCTCAACCGCTTGACGATGTCGCCGACCGGCACGGCAAAGTTCACGACGCGATCGAGCGTCATCCTGTTGTCTTCAAGCAGCCGCTGCAATGCTTCCGCCTGGGCGACCGTGCGCGGGAACCCATCCAGAATAAAGCCCTTGGCACAGGCCGGTTCGCCGAGTTTTTCGCGGACCATGCCGATGACCACCTCATCCGGAACCAGAGCCCCCCGATCCATGTAGGATTTGGCTTGAAGCCCCAGCGCCGTCTGTTTCTTGACCGCTTCGCGCAACAAATCGCCGGTCGAAATTTTCGGCTGATTGGTTTGTGCCGCGATCCGATCGGCCTGCGTTCCCTTCCCCACTCCCGGCGCGCCTAAGAAGACGACTCGCATGGTTTCGTTCCGTCCGCTTCCGCCGTGCCGGCTACCGCCGGCCCGGCAGCGGCTTATGGCCGCCGAGAAACCCTTCGTAATTTCTCATCAGCATGTGCGACTCGATCTGCTGGGCCGTGTCCAAACCGACGCCGATCACAATGAGCAACGAGGTGCCGCCGAAGTAAAACGGCACGTTCAACCGATAGATCAAAATCTCGGGGATCACGCACACAATCGCCAGATAAATGGCGCCGGCGAAGGTGATCCGCGTCAGCACTTTATAGATGAAGTCCGAGGTGTTCTGTCCGGGCCGAATGCCGGGAATAAACCCCCCGTACTTCTTCATGTTGTCCGCCATATCGACAGGGTTGAGCACCACCGCCGTATAAAAGAAACAGAAAAACACGATCAGCCCGACATAGAGCAGGGTGTAGAGGACGGATCCTGGTGCCAATTGCCCCCCGATCGATTGCACCCACGGGACCTGGATAAATCCAGCGATCGTCGCCGGAAACGCGATCAGCGAGGATGCAAAAATCGGCGGGATCACCCCCGCCGTGTTGATCTTCAACGGAATATGCGTGCTCTGCCCTCCGTACACCCGACGGCCGACCACCCGCTTGGCGTATTGCACGGGAATCTTTCGCCGCCCACTTTCCAAAAACACGATGGCGCCGACGACGGCCAACATGATCAGGCCGAGCAACAGCAGCACAAAGAAGTTCAACTGGCCGACCTGGTACAGATCGTAGGTCTGGGCCACGGCGCTCGGGAGGCGCGCCACGATCCCCGCGAAAATGATCAACGAAATGCCGTTCCCGATGCCTCGTTCGGTGATCTGCTCGCCCAGCCACATCAGGAACCCGGTGCCGGCGGTGAGCGTGATCACCGTCATCAAGCGAAAACCCCAGCCCGGATTGAGCACGAAGGCGCCCTGGTTCATGCCTTCCAGGCCGATCGCGATGCCAAACCCCTGAATCAGAGCGATGCCGATCGTGCCGAACCGCGTGTACTGGATGATCTTCTTCCGTCCCCGCTCTCCCTCCTTGGCCAGCTTGGCCAGATGGGGAATCACCACCGTCAGCAACTGTAGGATGATCGATGCGCTGATGTAGGGCATGATCCCCAACGCAAAGATCGTCAGCCGGGACAGGGCCCCGCCGGAGAAGATGTCCAGAAACCCCAGTAACGACCCTCCCTTCTCGATCAGGAACTTCGCGAGCTCGTCATTATTGATTCCCGGCGTCGGGATATGGGCCCCGATCCGATAGACGACGAGCATCCCCAGCGTAAACAGGATACGCGTCCGTAGCTCGGGAATCTTGAGAATGTTGTGGAAGCTTGTGAGAAGTCGCTCAAACACCTCGGATGACCTCAGCCCTCCCACCAGCCGCCTGGATTTTTGCTTCGGCGGACTTGCTGAACTTGTGCGCCTGAATCACAAGCGGCCGAGTCAGTTCGCCGCTTCCCAAGATCTTGACCGGCCAGGTTTTGTGCTTGACCAGCCCTGCTTCGACCAACATCTGCGGCGTGACTGGATCCCCGGCCGACAGCCTGGATAAGGCGTCCAAATTCACCACCGCGTATTCGATGCGCGTGGGATTCCGGAACCCGAACTTCGGCACACGGCGAATCAGCGGCATTTGTCCGCCTTCGAAGCCCGGTTGCTTTCCCCCGCCGGAGCGCGCCAACAGCCCCTTGTGTCCTTTGGTGGACGTCTTCCCGTGGCCTGAGCCGGGCCCTCGTCCGATTCGCTTTCGTGGCTTCGTCGCCCCTTTTGCCGGAGCCAGATCAAAGAGCTTCATTGATGCGTCACCTCAAGAAGGTAATTGACCTTCTGGATCATGCCTCTCACTTGCGCCGTGTCCGGGAGGATCACCGACTGGTTCGGCCGCCTCAGGCGCAGCCCACGCAGCACCAGGCGATGGCGCATGGGCGTGCCGATCATGCTTCGCTTCAGGGTGACCACCAGTTGTCGTGTCTGCGCCGGCTTGTCCGCTTGTGCCACGTCTTCACCTCATCTCAGCCGGCTGTTGCGGCCGCGGGGCCTTCCGCCTGACCGCGGCGGATTCGGAACACTTCGTCTGGATTGCGGAGCTGCGACAGTCCGTTCAACGCCGCTCGAACCGCGTTGAAAGGGTTGCCTCTTCCCAATGTCTTGGCGATGATATTGTGCACGCCGGCCAGTTCGACGATGGTGCGTACCGCGCCGCCCGCAATGATGCCGGTCCCCGGGGCGGCGGGCTTCAAGATAATATGCTCGGCGCCGAACCGTCCTTCCACTTCGTGCGGGATCGTGCCCTTCAAGACAGGAATCTGAACCAGGTGTTTCTTGGCCTGTTCGACGGCCTTGGAAATAGCCGCCGGCACTTCCGCGGCCTTGCCCTTCCCAATTCCCACCCAGCCTTGTCCGTCGCCGACCGCCACAAGCGCACAGAAGTTGAATCGTTTCCCGCCCTTGACGACCTTGGCCACACGGTTAATAAAGATGACCTTGTCCTTCAGACTCAACTCGTCGGCGTTAATTCGTGCCAAGTGTGATTCCCCTTCTCAGTACGTGGTCAAAGACGAGATGGTATCGGCGGCGCTCATCGCCATCCTGCCTCTCGACCACCTCGGCCGCTAAAATTGAAGGCCGCCTTCGCGGGAGGCATCGGCCAACGCTTTGATGCGCCCGTGGTACGGCCGCCCCCCTCGGTCAAACACCACCGCACCGACATGGGCGGCCTTGGCCCGTTCAGCCAACAGGAGTCCGACTGCTTTGGCCGCTTCGACGGTCCCCGTGGATTTGAGTGATTGTTTCAACGCCGCGTCAAGCGTCGAAGCGGACACCAGCGTACGGCCCGTCAGATCATTGATGATCTGGGCGTAGATGTGGCTCCGGCTCCGATACACGCTGAGCCGGGGCCGCTCTTCCGTCCCAAAAATTCGCTTGCGAATGCGCTGACGACGGCGCTCAAGGGTCTCGGCTTTCTTTGCGGTGAACATGCGACGATCTCCTACTTCCCGGTCTTGCCTTCCTTCTTACGAAGCGCTTCACCCGCGTACTTGATGCCCTTCTGCTTATAGACGTCGGGCGGCTTGATCGCGCGCAATTTCGCCGCCACCTGCCCGATCAACCGCTTGTCGATCCCGCGAAGCGTGATCACGGTCTGCTTGTCGATTTTCGCGTCGATCCCGGCCGGCAATGGAAACTCGATCGGGTTGATGTAGCCGACGTTGAAGCTCATGGTCTTGCCCTGCAACTGCGCCTTGTACCCGACCCCGTTGATCTCCAAGGTTCTCTCATATCCCTTGGTGACTCCGGCCACCATATTGCCCAATTCCGCCCTGGTCAGCCCGTGCATCGCTCGCACATTCCGCTCCTCGCTTTGCCGGGTCACGTTGACCGTGTTGTCCTGAACGGCCACCGAGAGGCCCTGGGCCAGCGGCCATGTCAATTGGCCCAACGGCCCCTTGACGGTGACCACGTTCCCCGCGACTTTGACATCAACCCCAGCCGGAATCTGAAGCGGTTTTTTCCCGATTCGTGACATATGGATAACTCCACAACCTGCCGCGAGCGCCCGGACTCCTTACCAAACCGAACAGAGCACCTCTCCGCCCAGCCCTGCCCGCCGGCATTCTCGTTCCGTCATGACCCCCTTGGATGTCGACACGATGGTCACGCCCAGCCCGCCTCGAGTCTTGGGAACGTCTTGCTTGCCGACATACACCCTCCGGCCCGGTCGGCTGATGCGCGCCGTGCCCGCGATGACCGGTCGGCCCTGCTCGACGTAGCGCAATTCGATCTTGAAGGCCGGATGTCCGCCGGCGTCCGATTTTTCAAACGGGCCGATGAATCCCTCCTCCTTGAGGATGCGCAAAATCTCGCCCTTCATCTTCGACGCGGGAACGACCACCGCATCATGGCCCCGTTGGGCTGCGTTTCGGATTCGGTTCAATAAATCTGCAATTGGGTCCGTGACCATCGGAAACTCTCACCTCACGTGAATTCGCCCGCCCTCGCCTTGCTCACCAACTGGATTTGCGGACTCCGGGAACTTCCCCCCTGAGACTCAAGAACCGAAAGCAAATGCGGCACATCTCAAAGCGGTTCAAATAGCCGCGCACTCGGCCGCAGAGGGGACAGCGATGATACGCCCGCACCTTGAATTTGGGATCTCTTGCAGCCTTCAGTTTCAGCGCTAGTCTTGCCACGCCCTTGTCCTCCGTTCACCGGAAGCGGCCTTCAACCGCCTCGCCCCATGAGCCGCCTTCTGCCCGCTCCTTACGTACGGAACGGAACTCCCATATGTTTGAGCAAGGCCTTCCCTTCGTCGTTGGTCTTGGCCGTCGTCACGAACGTGATGTCCATGCCGTGGATCGAGGCCACCGAATCGTATTGAATCTCGGGAAAAATCAACTGCTCCTTCAGCCCGAGCGTGTAATTGCCGCGGCCGTCGAACGCCTTGGCGGACACCCCGCGAAAATCCCGGATGCGCGGAAGGGCGACGCTGACGAGCCGGTCGAAAAACTCATACATGCGTTTGGCCCGCAACGTGACCTTGACGCCGATCGGCATGCCCTGTCGGAGCTTGAAACCCGCGATGGCCTTCTTCGCCCGGGTGATCACCGGACGCTGCCCGGTGATGATGCCCAACTCCGTCGCCGCGCTTTCCAGCAACTTCACGTTCTGGATCGCCTCCCCCATCCCGACGTTGAGGACGATTCGATTCAGCCTCGGCACCTGCATGGGATTCTTGTAGCCGAACTCCTTGATCAGCGCCGGCACAACCTGCTCCTTGTATCGCTCAACCACCCGCGACATTCCGGCCTGACTATCGGGAGTCGATTCGGTCTCCGCCGCCGCCAGCGCCGGCTCTTTCTTTCTCCCGCCCGACGGCTTCCCGGCCGCAGGCTTTCCGCCCGCGGGCTTTTCCGACTTGCCTTTTGGAGAATCTTTCGGACTCATGATTATTCAATCGCCTGCTGAGATTGCTTGCTCATCCGCACGCGGCGGCCATCGTCCATGACTTTGATGCCCACGCGCGTCGGCTTCTGCGTCGCCGGACAGAGCAGCATGACGTTGGAAATCGGCAACGGGGCCTCCCGTTCGACAATCCCGCCTTGCCGCACTTTCGGATTCGGCTTGGTGTGCCGCTTGATCATGTTGAGTTTTTCAACCAGAACCTTGGCCGTCCCCGGGTGAACCGAGAGGACCTTGCCGCTCTTTCCCCGCTCCCGACCGGAGATCACGACGACGGTATCCCCTTTTTTGATCCGAGACTTCTTCAGCGCCTGCATACCGAGCCGTCCTCTCTCCCGCCGTTCACAACACTTCCGGAGCCAGAGAAATGATCTTCATGAACTTTTTCCACCGCAGTTCCCGCGCCACAGGGCCGAAGATGCGCGTCCCGATCGGCTCGCCCTGGGCATTGATCAAGACACAGGCGTTCCGGTCGAACTTGATGTAGGAGCCGTCTTCCCGGCGCACCCCCTTGGTGGTCCGCACAATGACCGCCCGGCTGACATCGCCCTTTTTTACGGACGCCTGGGGAATGGCTTCCTTGACGGCCACCACGACGACGTCCCCCAGCGATCCGTACCGCCGGCCGGAGCCGCCGAGGACGTGAAAACACATCACTTGCCTGGCGCCGGAGTTATCCGCCACATCCATGTATGTATAGTTCTGAATCATCGCGTGCTCGACTCTCGCTTCGCCGACATCAATCCGCCTCGATCATCCTCGCTTGGCCACGATCTCAAGCACACGCCAGTGTTTGTGCTTGCTGATCGGACGCGTCTCCACCAATCGCACGAAATCGCCGACCTGGCATTGCCCCTGTTCGTCATGCGCCTTCAGCTTGGTCACTCGCCGCATGACCTTGTGATACTTGGGATGCGTGACGGTCCGTTGCACGCCGACCACCACGGTTTTCATCATCTTGTTGCTAATGACGTGCCCGACGCATTCGCGCCGACCCGATCTGTCCTTCTCCGTTGTGTCCATCGTCCTTCCCGATTCGGCGTTCACGACTACAGTGTCTTCTTGGCCAAGGCCGCTTCGCGGCGAATACCCTTGACCCGCGCCAAGTCTCTTCTGGTCTTCCGGACCAGCATGGGATTCTCCAGCCGACCCGTGGCCATTTGGAACCGATAGTTGAACAGCTCCTGCTGCAACTGGCGTTCTTTCTCGCGCAGTTCTTCGTCCGTCAGACCGCGCACATCCTTGGCGTCCATGGCGTTGCGTCTCCCTATGCGTCCAGTGCTCCCCGCGTCACGACCTTCGTCGCCACGGGCAGCTTATGCGCGGCCAACCGAAGCGCCTCGTGCGCCACGTCGTGCGTCACGCCGTCCATCTCATAGAGAATGCGGCCGGGCTTGACGACCGCCACCCAATACTCCGGGTTGCCCTTCCCCTTTCCCATACGGGTTTCAGCCGGCTTCTTGGTGATCGGCTTGTCCGGAAAGATTCTGGTCCAGACTTGCCCTCCCCGCTTCACAAACCTCGTGATGGCGATGCGGGCCGCTTCAATTTGGCGACTCGTGATCCAGCCCGGCTCGAGCGCCTTGAGCCCATACTCACCCAGGGTGAGCGAGGATCCGCGATAGGCTTTCCCCCGCATCCGCCCTTTCATCATCTTCCGAAACTTGACTTTCTTTGGCGCTAACACGATTCCCCCGATTTCACGCGCGCACGATGGCGATGAGACGGCGCTACAATGTCACCGCGCGGCCGTCCTGACGAGCCAGCCCGAGTTCAGCCTTGCCTTGTTGTTGAGGAACGACTTCGCCCTTGTAGATCCACGTCTTGACGCCGATCTGCCCCATGGTGGTCTTCGCTTCGGCGAATCCATATTCGATGTCGGCCCGCAGGGTATGCAGCGGCACACGGCCTTCCCGATACCATTCAGTCCTGGCGATCTCCGCTCCGGCCAGTCGACCGGCGCAGGAAATCTTGATCCCCTGGGCGCCCAATCGCAGCGCCGCGGCCACACTGCGCTTCATCGCCCGCCGAAACGCGACCCGCTTTTCCAATTGGGTGGCGATATTTTCGCTGACCAGTTGAGCGTCGAGCTCCGGCTTCTTGATCTCTTTCACGTTGATATAGACCTGTCCGCCGTATTGCTTTTCGATCGCCGCCTTCAGCTTATCGACCTCCGCTCCTTTGCGCCCGATGATGATGCCGGGACGAGCGGTGTGGATGATCACCCGCGTTTGGTCTCCCGATCGTTCGATTTCGACTTTGGCGACGCCGGCGTGGTACAGCCGGTCCTTCACCATCCGCTTGATCCGGATGTCCTGATGCAGCAGCCGCGCATAGTCCTTGGATGCGTACCAGCGAGATGTCCAGTTGGTGCTATACCCCAGGCGCAGTCCGTACGGATGAGATTTCTGTCCCATACACCCTTCTCTACGTTAAAGCATGGCGGCGCGGCGCAAGGCCCCGCCGGCAATTCGATCAGGCCGATACCGGCTTCCCTTTGGTGCCGACCACGATCGTAATGTGGCTGGTTCGTTTATGGATCGAATTGGCGCGGCCCATAGACCGCGATCGAAAGCGCTTCAGAATGGGCCCCCCGTTCACGAAGGCGCGGGCTACCCAGAGATTGTCCGCGTCATCGATGTTCTTTTGCTCGGCGTTGGACACGGCGGAGCGCAGCAGCTTCTCCACGACCTTGGCCGCGGCGCGCGGCGTGTGGCTCAACAACGCCAGCGCCTTCGGGACCTGTTGGCCGCGGATCAGATCCACCACCGGCCTGGCTTTTCGAGGCGACACACGCACATACCGGAGCACCGCTCTTGCTTCAGCCATCTCGACAACCCCTACTTCAACGGCACGGCCTTTTCCGTTTTGGCCTGTCCGTGTCCCTTGAAAAATCGCGTGGGAGAAAACTCGCCCAGTTTGTGCCCGACCATATTTTCCGTCACATAGACCGGCACGAACTTCTTCCCGTTATGCACCGCGAAGGTATGCCCGATCATGTCCGGCACCACCGTGGACCGGCGCGACCAGGTCTTGATGAGCTTTTTGTCCCGCGACGCGTTCATTTGCTCGACCTTCTTGAGCAAGTGCCCATCGACAAACGCGCCTTTCGCGACTGATCTCGGCATCCTCTTCCTCCGCGCTACTTCTTCCGCCGGGCGATGATGAATTTCTCGGTCGATTTATTATTCCTGGTCTTGTATCCCTTGGTGGGAAGCCCCCAAGGCGAGACCGGATGCGGATTCCCCTGGCCGGATTTTCCTTCGCCGCCGCCGTGGGGATGGTCCACGGGGTTCATTACCACCCCTCGCACATGCGGGCGTCGTCCCAGCCAACGGGACCGGCCCGCCTTCCCGACGGCGATATTTTCGTGGTCCAAATTGCCGACCTGCCCGACGGTGGCCATACAGGCCCCCAGCACCTTCCGCATCTCACCAGACTTGAGTCGGATCTGCACATAGCCGCCGTCGCGCCCCATGACCTGCGCAAAGCTGCCGGCGCTCCGGATCAACTGCCCTCCCTTGCCCGGCCTGAGCTCAATATTGTGCACGGTCGTGCCCAACGGCATATTGGCCAACGGCAACGCATTCCCCACTCGCACTTCCACCTCGGGCCCTGACTCGACGGTGCGGCCCACCGCGAGGCCGTCGGGGGCCAGGATATAGCGCTTCTCGCCGTCGCGGTAATGCAGGAGGGCGATGCGCGCCGACCGGTTCGGATCGTATTCAATGGCCACAACTTTGGCCGGAATCGCAAGCTTGTTCCGCTTAAAGTCGATCTGGCGATACAGGCGCTTGTGTCCAGCCCCACGGAATCGGAGGGTTTGATGCCCGTCGGAATTTCGCCCCCCCGTCCGGTGGAGAAACACCGTTAACGCCTTTTCAGGACGCTTTTTCGATAATTCCTCGCCGGTCAGCGCCGTCATGCCGCGACGACCGGGGGAAGTTGGCTGATAGATTCGCAACGCCATCGTCAACCTATTCGCAATGCGTGATCAGACGCTTTCGTACAATTCGAGCTTTTCGCCGGCTTTCAACGTCACCAGGGCCTTTTTCCAGTCCTGCTTTTTTCCGACAAAACGCCCCAATCGCTTGGTTTTTCCCATCACATTCAGAATATTGACCCGCTCGACCTTGACCTTGAGCAACGACTCGACCGCCCGCCGGACTTCCACACGGTTGGCCCGTGAGCTCACAACGAACGCCACGGTATTGCCGGACTCCCGGAGGCTGGTCACCTTTTCTGTGATCAGAGGACGGATGAGCACTTGATGCAACTTCTCACTCATGCCCAGGCCTCCTGAATTCGGCTCAGAATCGGCTGCGCAATCACGAGCGAGTCGTACCGCAACACATCGTAGACGCTCAGCCGTTCAGGCGAAACCACCTTCACGCCGGGAAGATTGCGGGCCGCCTTGACCACATCCCCCGCCCCTTCGCCGACCACCAGCAGGCTTGTTTTCTTCACCCCCAGTTGCGCCAGGACCTTCTCCAATTGACGAGTTTTAGGAGCCGCCATGGTGAGGTCGTCCACCACCACCAGGTCGCCGGCCGCTACCTTTGAGGACAACGCCATCTGCAGCGCGCGATGGTATTTTTGCTTGGGAATGCCGTACCCATACGAACGCGGCTTAGGTCCGAACACGCTGCCGCCGTGGCGCCATACCGGAGAGCGCACCGACCCGGCTCGCGCCCGCCCCGTATGTTTTTGCTTCCACGGCTTCTTTCCCGACCCGCTCACCTCTCCGCGCCGAAGCGTGGAGGCGGTGCCTTGCCGCTCGCCGGCCCGCTGCATCACCACCGCCTCATGCACCAAGACTTTGTTGGCAGTTTGGCCGAAGACGGCGGCCGGCAATTCCACCGTACCCACTTTGCGCTTATTGAGGTCAACCACATCGACGGACGGCACGGCTTAGCCTTTCTTCGACTTTCGAATGATCACAATCCCGTTCTCCGCTCCCGGCACCGATCCCCTCACAAGCAGCAGATTTTCATCGGGCCGAGCCTCGACGACCTGCAGCGCCTGCGCGGTCACCCGCTCGTTCCCCATCTGCCCGGGCAGGGTCTTGTTCTTCCACACGCGGGAGGGGTACGAGCTGCTGCCGATGGACCCAGGAGCCCGATGGAACATTGACCCGTGCGATTCGGGACCTCCTGCATAATGGTGCCGCTTGACGACACCTTGAAAGCCCTTGCCTTTGGAGATTCCGATGACGTCCACCACATCGCCCTTTTTGAAGAGATCGGCCTTCACCACCTGCCCGAGCGCCACGTCCCCGACAGGCTTGAATTCGCGCAGGATCCGGCTGGCCGGACTTTGGGACGCCTTCAAGTGCCCGCGAGCAGCCCGAGACACCTTCCGCTCCTTCACCTCTCCATAGGCCAACTGAACCGCCTCATACCCGTCCCGGTCCCTGGTCTTGACCTGCACCACCCGACAAGGCCCCACCTCGATCACCGTCACGGGAATCAAGGCGTTCCCGTCCCCGTAGACCTGCGTCATCCCCAACTTTTTGCCGATCAGTCCGTTTGTCATCTCTGTCACGCTTACAGCTTGATCTCGACGTCGACTCCGGCCGCCAGATTCAACTTCATCAGGGAATCCATCGTCTCGGGGGTCGGCTCGACAATATCGAGCAGGCGCTTGTGCGTGCGCACTTCAAACTGCTCCCGGGACTTTTTATCGCAGTGGGTGGCGCGTTGTACGGTGATCCGTTCGATCCTGGTCGGCAACGGAATGGGCCCCACGACCTTGGCGCCGCTTCGCCGAACCGTATCGACGATCTCCGCGACCGATTGGTCCAACACGCGGTAATCGAACCCCCTCAATCTGATCCTGATCCGTTGATCGACTCTCACCAGACCACACTCCCCATGCTAGAAATCACTGTCCCTTACGCCAAGATTTCCGTGACCACGCCAGAGCCGACGGTCTTGCCGCCCTCCCGCACCGCGAAGCGCAGCCCCTGATCCATCGCGATCGGACTGATCAACTCCGCCGTCAAGGAGC